>Ga0226835_1000572_pt1 | contig 35636 bp, 36 predicted proteins | sample LAC_MetaG_1_FD_163627 | JGI IMG/M metagenome (GOLD analysis project Ga0226835, IMG submission 163627) | Anaerobic ammonium oxidizing microbial communities from anammox membrane bioreactor (MBR) in UC Berkley, California, United States -... | ecosystem: Engineered > Bioreactor > Anaerobic >...
TCCCGCTGCTGGACAACCAAACCTGTTCGAAGAATTAGCTCAAGAAGGTCTGACTGCACATAAACCGCGCAAAGTATATGTTACAGTGTGGGAGAAGGCAGATTTGTATGTCAATATCGAGGAAACCATTGACCTCAAAATCGCCGCCCTGCGGGCTCACAAAAGTCAGATGCGGGACTGGGACCCTGAAGAGATGATCCGTACCTGGGCGGCCGAGATGGGACGAGGCAAAGAGATGGATTATGCGGAGGGATTTCGAGTGGTTACGTTGGTGGATGATGAGACCTGGGCGAAAAACAAAAACGCCTGGGGTGAAGGTCCCAGGCAATCACCGCCGGCTTGAAACAGCCGTTTAGCGATGAATTTATTGTTCCAGAATGGCTGGGCGAGCATACGTCTGGCCTTCGATTTCTACTTCAATCATAGGCCAGCCAGCAATAGACGTAACGACTTCGTTTTGGTCTTCCCCAACCTGTATGGTGTCTTCGGATTTAGCGCCTGTGATGGATGGATTCCAGGCATAAGCCTGTCCCATCATAATTACTTCAGGCGAGGTAATTCTGGCTAAAAATTCGCGCGGTTCGTAGCCTGCCGCGCCACCCTGGTGATGGAGCTTCCATTCGTCCGCAAAGCCTACGCTGCTATAGGCATTTAGCCCATACTGTAACACCTGTCCCACCGTTCTTCCAGGACGTGTGGCATGGATATAAGCTGCATCTATGCGAGCGACTGCATCTGCTTTGCGACGCAATTCGTCGGGCAGTTTGCCAAAATGCACCAAACGGCTTAACGAACAAACCAATCCCCAGCGTCTTCCACATACAACCAACATGGCGTAGCGTTCCAACGATTTATAGGTAGGCAGCGGGTGGCGGAAGGCGGAGATGCGTTCGTCTGTGGCGACCAGATTCACGATAGGATGGACGCCCCGACTACGGTTCTCCAGGGAGATGTGGGCAGCGATTTGGTGTTCGGTCCAGCCAGGGCGCACCGCCCGAATGGCATGATCCATCGCTTCTGCGCACAATCGTCCCAATACGCGCATGCGCACTCCTTCTTCTGGGGTGAGCATTGCTCGCAGGCGCGCGATTTCGTTGGAAAGATCCTTGGCGCCTGGATACAGGGAATCTGCGCCCAGTTTTAGCCCTTTGGTCAATGTATCCAGGGGATTGTTTTCTGCGTGCCAGGGTGTAACGTGGAATTCCCACCCCTGATATTTGAGTTTTTCTTCGTTTTCGAGTCGCGGCGCTTCGATATTGTTTGTAATCAAATAGTGTTGTTTCTTGGTAATCAGCAATGAGGCTGTGCCATAGGTGGAGGCGGTATTGACATAATCCGCCGCGCCGCAGGTTGCCCAGGCGAAACTACTCACCCGTTGTAGCAACAGCGCGTCCAAACGGTTTTGTTCCAGTAATTGACGAATTCTTTCTTGTTTTTGGGAGAATTCAGTCATCAGCTTCCCTCGGAATGTGCTTGGATTTTGCATTTGCGCTCGGCGGCGAAGACCGGGTCGGCGCGATGCGCTATAGTATAGCCCGAACGGCTTAGTTAATCAATCGTTTGATCTTTTTAAAAACACGGAATGATTTCGGTTCAATTTGATTTGCTTTGGCGAGAATATTAGAAAAACCATAAAGAGCCCAATGGTTATTGACAAACGACTCGGCATTTTATATACTATAAGCAACAGGGCGTTCCGAGGAATTGGAAAGCTCGCTCGATCTGCAAGGACATGAGTTTCTTGGAAGCAAGATGAGAAGGATGAGTGATCATCCAGATCATTCTTCTAAGAATAACGAAAGTCCAAGCTATCTTGAAGCGATGAAACTCGTGGGCGGATCGTCAAATGTCCTTATATGGACAAGCGATCACAATCAGCGAGTGGAGCGGAGAGACCTAAACAGCGAACATCCCTTGTATCTGTATACAGTAAAAGGGAAAAAGCTGTAAAGGAAAGAGGAGCCGGACGGTTACTTGGAACCCCTGTTACCTTTTTAATACCTCAGCATTCAAAACCCCAATAAAAGGCAGATTGCGGTACTTCTCGCGATAATCCAACCCATACCCTACTACGAATTGATCCGGCAAATCAAATCCTTTATATTTTAGGGGAATATCAATCAGGCGATGCTCTGGTTTGTTGAACAGGACACATACTTCCAGGCTTGCCGGTTGTCGGGCGCGCAAGTTCTGTAGGATGTAATTCAGCGTCAGGCCAGTATCAATCACATCTTCAAGAAATAGAACATGCCGGCCGTGGATGGGGGTTTCGAGGTCTTTTACCATGCGCACGTAGCCTTGATCACGCGCCTCAGCGCTGTAGCTGGAAACAGCAATAAAATCCATCTCCATTGGGATAGTAATATTCCGCAGCAGATCGGCCATAAAAAACAAGACCCCTTTTAGAACGCCTACCACCAGGGGGTTCAAACCGAGATAATCCAGGGAGATCTGACGGCCCAAATCGGCAATTCGTTTTTGCAGTGTTTCTGCTGGAATTAATATATCCTGGATGTCTTTTCCCATGGACCCATAAGCCTTACGAGCATCATCCATGCTTTAGCCCTCCCGCGCCTGATCGCCCTGGATTTTTTCGGCTTCTTGATCCAACCCGAATTTGATCAGAAGTTTTTGCATCTCACGTCGTTTGAACAACTTGATATTTACTTCTGGATATAGTTCCTTCAGGCGGCGCAGCTTGCGGTTCTTATAATGCGCCAATTTGGGTTTTAAAGTGGTCAATTCGACGTAAAGATCCTGTTGTGGCAAATAGAAATCTGGCGTAAATGCTTCAATCACTTGATGATTTTCGTCCCATTGTAACGAGAAGGAGCGCGGCTCGTATTCCCATTCGATGCCGTAATAATCAAGAATTTTAGCGAAAGCTTCTTCAGTTGGGTGGGCAAAATTAGGGCGAGGTTTCTTCGTGTTCAAGCGCTCAATCCTGTGAGTTGGGTTTTGGCAGCATAGTTAGGTGCGATAAATTGGCAGCCGCGCGGCAAATAATGTCGGCTGCTTGAGCTGACGTCAGATGTGCAGTGTTCAACACAAGATGATAAAGCGCGGGGTCATCCCAGCGGACGTGGTAAAACCGCCTCAAATAGCGCGCCCGATAGCGATCCGATGCTTCCACTTGTGCTGCGGCCTTGTCTATGGTCACCCCCAGTTTTTCGGCAATCCTTTTTACGCGTAAGGCTTGCGGCGCGAAGATGCGCACGTGTAATGTCTCTGGACGTCCGTGCAAGATCACTTGTCCGGCGCGACCTAAAATCACTACATTGCCTTGTTCTGCGAGTTCATTAACAATACGATTGACTTCCTCTATGTAAGCGCGCTGCGCCTGAGGGGATGGCGTGAGGCCAAGCAAGTCGAGTTCGTCAATCGCCGCCAGCGCCATTTCTGGCGCTCCAGCCCGCCTTGCTGCTAAGTTAATCAACTCCCGCCAGACCAGCCGATACCCCAAACGCTCAGCGACCAGAAATGCAACATCGCTGCCCAGGCTGCCCATCTGGCGAGAGATCGTGATGGTGGTCATAAATGATTTACAGGATCTTCTCCATCATTTGTTTTATGGATTGGTAAATTGGAGAGGAATCTGCCAGATCAATGAGCGGCGCGCCGCTGAGTTCTAGCTCAGCCAGTTCATCGCTGGCTGGGATTATCCCAAGCAAAGGAATATCCATTTGCTTAATGCGATCCATAAGCGCCGGTGGCGGCGCATCGCCATTCACTCGATTTAGAATTAGATAAGCGTTTTCGATGTGGATATCCAATTCATTGCGAAAACTCGCAATTCTCTCCGCCGCTACGATCCCCCGCAGGGTCGGATCGCTTACGATTAACAAATGCTGCACATCCCGTGTTGTGCGGCGGCTGAGATGCTCCATTCCGGCTTCGTTGTCAATCACAATATAGCGGTAGTTTTTACTGATTGCGTCAATCACCTCGCGCAAATTGTGATTCACCGCGCAATAACATCCCGGTCCTTCTGAACGCCCCATAGCGATCAGGTCGAAGCGATCCCCTTCAGCCAGCGATGAACGGATTTGATAATCCAGGTAATCGCGTTTACTCACCCCGCCGGGCAACGTCCCCATTGCTGCGCCGCCAGCGGTTAGAGAACTTTGTACCTGAGCGAGCAAATCTTCACGAATATCACCGACCGTCCAGTCTAATTCTAACCCCAAAACCATGTTCAGGTTGCTGCTCGGGTCAGCGTCAATCGCCAGAACAGCCCCCTCGCCTAAATTTACCAGATATTTCACCACCAAACCGGCGATCGTAGTCTTGCCAACGCCGCCCTTACCTGCGAGGGCGATTGTCGTGGTCATACCGCCTCCTTTGTGGCCAGACGTTCAATCATTTCCTGCGCAGCCTGGCGCAAAGCCGGCGAGTGATCGTAAACTGGAATGCCCAGCCGGTCGGCTTCCTGCACCGAAAGGTCGGCCGGCATGATCCCCAGTACTGGCAACCCAGGCGTTTCCTGGCGCAAAAATTCGGCTTCTTCTGGGTTGCGAACTTTATTCCCTACCAACCACAGGCGCGTCAAACCAATGTCGTTTGCCAGCTTCTTGATCTGTGCTGCCGTTCCCAGGCTGCGGCGAGTGGGTTCTACTACCACAATCATGTGATCTACAAAATCCACTGTTGCCCTGCCCAGATGCTCTACACCGGCGTACATATCCAGAATGAGTACGTCGTCTTTGCGGAATAGCAGATGGGTGAACAATGTCTTCAGCATGGCGCTTTCGGGGCAGATACATCCTGAGCCGCCGGTATCCACCGCGCCCATTTCTAACAAACGTACATTGCGATAAACCACACTAAAACGCTCAGGGATGTCATCTACCCGTGGGTTGATGGTGAAAAAACCACCGATTGTCCCGGGTCGGGCGCCGGTGCGCTCGGTTATTAAGTCTTCCATTTCAGAAATCGGACGCAGCTTTGCCCGCAATTCATCTGGAAAACCCAATGCCCCCGCCAGGCAAGGGGATGGATCGGCATCCACAGCCAGCACCTGGCGCCCCTGGTCGGCAAATACTTGCGCCAGCAGGGCAGCCAGCGTAGTCTTTCCAACGCCTCCTTTACCAGTAATTGCAATCTTCATACAATTTTTCTATGCTCCCATTAACTCGAATCATCATTCGCTTTTCTTGGGCTTTACCCTTGGCCCTTGAGGAGTATCTTCTACTTCATAGCCCGCGGCGGCAATTTGCTGCCGCAACGCGTCGGCTTCAGCCCAACGCTTCTCAGATCGCGCTTGTTGACGTTTTTGTACTAACGCCAGGATGCTATCTGGAATTTCTTCCTTTGGTGGCTGCCAATCGCCCAGTCCAAGCCCCAGCACACGGTCGAAATGCAGGAGGGTCGCTTTGCGAACAGGCGCTGGCAGATCGCTGCGCGCTACTTCCCAAGTCACCGCCAGAGCACGGGGCATGTTTAAATCATCGTTCACCTGTTCGGTGAATTGGCGGGCATAATTGGTATCCACTTCGCCCGCCTCGCCCCATTCATATACCAGGGTGCGTAAACGATCGAGGGAAATCGCTGCTCCGTCCAGGCTTTCCCAGGTGAAATTCAACTTGGCGCGATAATGCGCGCTCAGGCAGAACAGCCGATAAGCCAGTGGGTCATAACCATTGTCTATCAGAGTTTGCAGGCGTAAAAATTCCCCGCTCGACTTGGACATTTTTTCCTCGTCCACCTGCAAAAAATAGCCGTGCATCCAGAAGTTGGCTAACCTTGTGCCATGACAGGCTTCGGTCTGTGCAATTTCATTGGTATGATGCACGGGAATATGATCTTCTCCGCCGCAGTGAATGTCAAAGAAGACGCCTAAGTACTTGGCCGACATGGCGGAGCATTCGATGTGCCAACCCGGAAAACCGACTCCCCATGGGCTATCCCATTCCATCTGACGCTTTTGACCGCTGGGGCTGAATTTCCACAACGCAAAATCGGTCGGATGACGCTTTTCGCCCATATCAATGCGCGCTCCGGCCTGCAGCCCTTCTACATCCAGCCGCGCCAGATAACCATAGTCAGGAAGTTTAGATGTATCAAAATAAATGCCGTCCGATAGCCGATAAGTAAAGCCCTTGGCTTCGATGCACTGGATCAACGCAATTTGCTCGGCAATGTGATCGGTGGCGCGGCACCAGATATGAGGCTCTAGAATATTCAGGCGTTTTAGGTCTTCGCGAAATGCCTGGGTGTAATACTCGGCGATCTCCCATGCGCTTTTACCGGTTCGTCGCGAGCCTTTTTCCATTTTATCTTCACCAGTGTCTGCATCTGAAACTAGATGCCCTACATCGGTGATGTTCATCACATGCTTGACCGAATAGCCGTTGAACTCCAGTGTTCGCCGTAGGATATCCTCGAAGATATAGGTGCGCAAATTACCAATATGGGCGTAGTTATATACCGTGGGGCCGCACGTATAGAGACCTACATGGTCTTCCTGAATTGGCTTAAATTCGCGTAAACTGCGTGTATAGGTATCGTATAGGCGCAGAGACATCATGAAAATCCCTTCTAAAGGCGTATCAGTTAATATTTTACCGCAAGTTCGCTCTTTGGCGATTGATCCAAACGCCGATCAGGATTACCGCCGCTGAGATCGCAGCCAGCAGGATCATGCCCCGCATCAGGCGCACATCTGTCGAGGCTGGGATTTCCTCCTGTCCGGGTGGGGTTAGCGCTGACGGGGTCGGCTCTGCTTCCATCGCTGAGCCGACATTATTCGGCGAGAGTTCTGAAATGGGCGTTCGCGTTGCGCTATCGGTTTGGAGCAGCGAAGGGATAGGCGCTGCCATGCTTTCAGCAGCCGACGCAGCTATCCATTGGGGCTTTGGAAAAACACGCGCCCAACTGTTCGGAATCCAACACCAGGCAGCCAACAGTATCAGCGTGATGAAATTGAGCCTCATGTTTTAACCTGAACAGGATGAACTTAGAATGGCGCAGGCGAATCGTGACGGTCGCGCCGCCTAAGCGATGTCTTAGAAAGTGGATCAAGATATCTGCAAGATATGAGTGATAACGGTAGCGCCGCTGCCGCCAATGTTTTGCGCCATTCCAATCCGGGCATCGGGCACCTGGGTGTCGCCCGCCTCCCCGCGCAATTGTTGAACGACTTCGACGATCTGGTAAATGCCTGTTGCGCCCACCGGATGGCCGCGCGCTTTCAGCCCGCCGCGGGTGGCAATGGGGATCCTTCCGTGAATGTAAATATCTCCCTCCAACGCCAGGCGCGGACCTTGACCACGCGCTGCAAAGCCGCATGCTTCCAGTGATAAAGCTGCCATGATTGAAAAGGCGTCATGTAGCTCAAACAGGTCAATATCTTGTGGACCGACCCCTGCTTGTTGATAGGCCATGCGCGCCGACTTCTCTGCCGCCGAGAGCCATAATGGATCCCGCCGGCTGTGAACAGCAATCGTATCTGTAGCCGCCGCCGAAGCCGCGATCTTTACCAGGGGGCGGCCATTGTTGCGATGATTGCCGTTGGATGCGCGCCGGACGCTATCTAAAGGAACGATATATAAGGCTGCAGCGCCGTCGCCGATTGGCGCTGCATCTAACAGGTTGATAGGATCGGCAATCATGCGCGCCTGTTGATAATCTCTTTCGGTGATCGGCTCTCGCAGCCGCGCACAGGGGTTATGTATTGCGTTGGCGTGCGAGTTAATTGAAAAGGCAGCGAAATCGGTATGTTTCCAGCCATACTCATGCAGATAACGCTGCATCACCAGAGCATTGATCGCGACAAAAGATAACCCGTGGATGATCTCGTAATCGGCGTCTGCTGCGGTGGCTAATGCGGCGGTTGTCTCAACGCCTTTGGTCTCGGTCATTTTCTCCACGCCTACCGCAATCGCTGATTCTAGTTCGCCGCTGGCAACTGCCATCATCGCAGTGCGCAATGCAGCAGCGCCAGAGCCGCAAGCTGCTTCGACCTTAAACGCTTCCACGCCGCGCAGCCCAACCCAATCGGCGATCAAAGCGCCCAGGTTTTCTTGTTTGTTGAGCATACCGGAGAGCATATTCCCGACGAATATCCCCTCAGCGGTCTGGCGACTTGCGTCTTTTAATGCCTTGAAAACTGCCTCTCCTGCAATTTCGCGCAACGATTGTTCAAAATTTTCACTGACTGGGGTTTGCCCAATCCCTAGAATCGCAATTTCTCGCATAGTCCTTGTGTTTCCTTGTAAGTGATCTTAATCTTATGATTGCTTCTGCCGATGAAGTAGATCTTTCAACGTCTCACGGCGATGGAGGATCTCTGTCATCAAGCGAACCAGAAAGCGTTCGTCAGGCCTGGCATCCCAAACATAAATGACACAGGTATCGGCCAGACGGTCATGCCAGCCTCGGCGCTGATCATCTATCAGAATCCAGAAGAAACCTAACCCAAAAGGCAGTCCAGAAAGATAATAGCCCAAATAACGTAGAACCGCCTGGAAAAGTTTCAACCGTTTACCGTTGCTCGACACCACCCGCAATCCCAAAATGTATTTGCCCGGTGTTTGCCCAATGGTTACCCAGAAAAAAATATAGTACATTACCACAAAGACTACCGTGGCGACTCCATGGGTAACTGGATGGGTCAGGAAGAATTCAGCCTTCTCGATCAGCGGGAAACTCTTCGCCAATGAATGGATGATTGCTCCACCTTGTAACAGGTTTAACGATGCCGTCAAAAACCAACTCGTAAATATAATTGTAATGCTGATAATCCCTGTGTCTAGCATAAATGCGATCAGACGGCTGACAAAACCGGCGTAATGTCCCAGCTTCGATCTGCGATCATTCAGCGGGTGGATGGATGAAGCGGTCATTTATGCAGGCTACGTCCATATAATTGACGGTGTTGTTTCTCTGCTTGAGCGATCATCTCCTGAGGCGGCTCTGGCAGTTTCCAGCGCGGTTGCCGGCGGAACAATGATCGCACAATGGCCTCCAGAAAATCGTCGGCGCTTACCGTCCGTTCACGAGTCTCCTCGATCAACTCGTCTACAAGGCCAGCGCTTTGCGATTGCACCAGCTCTTGTACTTTTTCGTTGGCGGCTAACTGGTCAATGGCGTTATCCACCTGCTCATTCAGCGCCGTTTTGACAAGTTCACGGCTACGGTGACTTTCCGCCTGCCCTAGCCTTATCCATTCATTTACTACTTTCTGACCTCGGTCAGCGAACCAATCTACATTGCGCCGCAATGGGCTTAGCCAGCGACTGCGATATAGCGGTCCTATGGTTAAGTCAGCCAGTTTGCCGACCAGGCGTGAGGCGCGCTCTGCTGTGTTCAGGTAGGTTTCAACCTGTTCTTCTGCTTTGAAAAATAATCCGACCAACATGTGTTGCAGGCGCGGCTCTGGCAGAGGTTCAGCCTCGGCCAGTTGGGGTTTATCTGCTTCCTGGTTGTATGAACCAGCATCAGCCGCTGAGAGAGGAACCTTTTGCTCCCAGTTTGAGACGCGCTGCGTCAAGCCGTCGTAGCCGGTCAATAAAGCGCCGACTATGAGGCGCGTTGCCGAACGCCAACCTGAATCACCGGACATATCTCACCGGATTTTCTCCGCCTGGTTCAGACCAGACTTCATCCAACCGTTTCATCGCGGATTTTCCCTGAGAGCTTATTGGATGATCGAGCGACCCAAACAAATAAAAATTATACTCGCATTACAGCTTCCCGCCAGGCGTTTTTTATTTCATTTGGGCTCAGATGCTGCCATCAAGCTGTTTGCGTAATTCATCAGCCGCAGAGACAGGTTGGCGGCAGATAAAATTGCGGCATACATAAGCAGTTGCCTGTTCATTCAGTAAGGGGCGATCTTTAAGCAACATAGGCGCTTTTTCTGAGGGGGGGTATGACGACATAGCCACCAAACAAAACGGGCGAAATTTTTCCCAAATAACTGCGATGAGCGCCTGAGCGCCAGCCTGCGTCAAATCGCCTAAGATGGCAACTTCCTGGATGGGCTGCAATGCGAAATCCAGCCCACAGAGCCATTTGGCGAAAGCCGTGGGATAACGCGCCGCCACCTCTTGAATCGCGCCCAGCATGGTCTCTGCGCGAGCGCGCCAATCGCTGCGGCCCGTATAGATTGAAAGCTGAAGCAAAGCCAGCGCCGCAAGCGCATTCCCGGAAGGTGTGGCGTTATCCTGCATATCCTTTGGACGCAACAGCAATGCTTCATGATCGTCACGCGTGTCAAAGAAACCGCCTGCCGGGTCGGAGTAATGCTCGTTCATCTCTTCCACGAGCTGTACCGCCGCTTCGAACCAGCGCACGTCTGGATCGGATTGATACAGGGCGATTAATCCCAAAGCTAACCCGGCTATATCTTCCAAGTATGCATTGTGTCTGGCATTGCCATTGCGCCATGAGCGCATCAGTTTTCTGTTGACTCGTAGCTCGGTGAGCAAGAAGTCTGCCGTGGCGCGAGCTATCTGCGTGTAATCCTGCCGCTGGAGGTAACGCCCTGCCTCAGCATAGGCAATTAACGCCAGAGAGTTCCAGGCTGTCAACGCCTTGTCATCCAGGGCAGGCCAGACGCGCTGGGCGCGAGCCTTGTATAGCCGTTCGTGCATCTGGCTTATTAACTCAGGAATATCATCCATCTCCAGGCTGTAGTTTTGCGCCAGGGCGGTATCGTCCATTTTCCGCTGCAAGACGGTTTTCCCTTCGAAGTTGCCATTTGGCTGAACGTCGTATGCCTGGATGAAGAATTCTGCCCAATCTATGGAGCGGTTCTTCAGGGCAGGGAGGTTGGGTTGAAAGGACCTCAAAATTGAGCGAATTTCTTCTATTTCCCAAAGATAGAATTTGCCCTCTTCTCCTTCGGAATCTGCATCCAGGCTGCTATAGAATCCACCGCTGGTCGGTTTATGCTGCACCGCCAATTCTCGACGCATAAAATCCAACGTTTCGCAACAGATCCTCCGATAAACCTGGCGTCCACTGAGCAGATAGCCATGCAAATAAACCCGCGCCAGTTGCGCGTTATCGTACAGCATCTTCTCAAAATGCGGAATCAGCCACTGGTTATCGGTGGAATAGCGGGCAAAACCGCCGCCGATAACGTCATACGTGCCGCCCTTTGCCATAGCGTCTAAGGCGTGCAAGGCAATATCCATTGCCATACGGTCGCCCCGCGCTGCACGCCCCAGCAGGAATTCAATTGCCATGGGTTGAGGAAATTTGGGCGCTTTACCCCAACCGCCATGTTGCCAGTCATACGATTGCGCCAGACGAAACGCCGCTTGATCCAAAAAGGCCGGGTCGAGCGGCTGGCTATCTTGGATGGAGGTCTGCATTTCCATCAGGCGACGAGCGATTTCTTGAGCAGATTGAGTTAATTGTTGGCGATCCTCGCGCCACAGACGGGCAATGGTCAACAGGATTTCACGGAAAGCCGGCATGTTATATCGCCGCACCGGGGGGAAATATGTACCACCAAAAAAGGGCTGGCCTTCAGGGGTAAGGAAAACGCTCATCGGCCAGCCGCCCTGGCCTGTCATGGCTGTCACCGCGCTCATATAGATGTTATCCAGATCCGGCCGCTCCTCACGGTCAACCTTGACGCTGACAAAATGCTCATTGAGGATTGCTGCTGTGTCCTGGTCTTCGAAAGATTCGTGCGCCATGACATGACACCAATGACAGGCCGCATAACCGATGCTGAGAAAGATGGGTTTATCCTCGCGGCGCGCCTTCTTCAAGGCTTCTTCGCCCCATGGGTACCAATCCACTGGATTTTCGGCGTGTTGCAACAAATACGGGGAATTTTCACCTGCAAGACGATTGCTCATCAGATTCACCAATAAAGTTCATTCACCAAATTCAAGATCAAAAGTGATTTCCTCACTCCAGGCTTCCGCCGGCTCAAAAGTGATCTGGCCAAATAGATTTTCTTGCTGAGCTTTTACCATTCGTTGTTTAACCAATTCCAGCAAAGCCAGGAATGTAACCACTACATCCAGCCGATAAGAGCGATCTGTTAGCAGCTCGTCAAACGCTCCGCGTGGGTGTTGGCGTAAATAAGCTGCAATCTGCTGGATCTTTTCTCGAATAGTCACTCTCACAGCCGGGGCGGCATTATCCAGCGACAAGGTGGTCAAATCGCGCCCCAATAGATATTCCGCTATTTCGTATAGCTGTTCAATCGTCACACCTTCCAGATCAAGCGCTGCCTCGATCTTCGGCGATGGCGCTAAACGGGGGTAGGTGTGCAGATGTTCTGCCTCGCGCTGACCTAGCAACAAGGCCAGCTCTTTGAAGCGTTTATAGACGATCAACTGACGCGCCAGAGCGTCGCCTGGATCTTCTTCTCCCGCTTCGCGTTGTGGCGGGCGAGGCAACAATGCTTCGGATTTGATTTGAACCAGCTTGGCGGCGATCACCAGAAAGGCAGATACCTCATCCGCTGCTGTTTCAGGCAGATTGCGCAAATGCTCCAAATACTGATCTGTGACTTGCGCCAATGCCAGGCGGGTAATATCCAGTTCGGCGCGTTCGATCAGTTGTAGCAATAAATCCAACGGCCCTTCATAGATTGAGGTAATGACAGAATATTGCACCGACGAGAATGGCATAAATGAGATTATACCTGACAATTTTTCACGACCATGCTATACTTGGAAACGTTCAGGCATAACTGGGTTTATTTCCAGCGTTTGTCGCATCTCATTATCTGATAGGAACAATGGATGAGTGGAAATATCAGAGAGGTTGTCACGGAATGGCAGGGGGAATCAGCGTTTTTGGGACGTAATCAGGCGGGAGGTTGTGTGCAGCTAGGGAGTTTGAATGGCGCTCCTGGCGTCAGCCCGATGGAAGTCCTGTTATTGGGTCTGGCAGGTTGCACTGGCTCGGATGTGGTTTCGATTTTGGAAAAGAAACGTCAAACATTACAGCGTTTTGAAATTCGCGTGCGCGGCGTTCGTCGCGAAACGCATCCTAAAATTTATACAGAAATCGAGGTTCTTTATCGCTTGTGGGGCGAAGCTCTGGAACCAGAAGCAGTGGAACAGGCCATTCAGCTATCAAAGGAGAAATATTGTTCGGCGAGCGCTATGCTGGGAGCGGTTGCCACTATCCATTCTGAGTATGAGATCAACCCCCAAGAAGACTCTTCTCTCCAGATGTAACCTTTATGCAAGTTTGCGCATCTAAAAAAGACAGCGAATGAAAATATTATTACCCTGTTTCGTGGAGGTTGTATGATTGCCGAGCCTGTGCATGTGACTGATGCAGCTTTTGAGAAGACCGTTTTACAATCCAACATTCCAGTGATTGTTGATTTTTGGGCGCCCTGGTGCGGTCCTTGTCGAATGGTCGCGCCGACCCTGGAAAAACTGGCCAAAGAATATTCCGGCAAATTGCTGGTAGCTAAAGTGAACACCGACGAAAACCCGGAGTGGGCGATGAAGTATGGCGTTCAGGGCATACCAACGATGTTGTTTGTCGCCGGCGGTAAGGTAGTACATCGCCAGGTTGGAGCGCTGCCAGAACCGGTTTTGCGCGACATCGTCGCCCAATTTCTCGAAGTCATATCGCAAAAGAACTGACATCTGAACGTTTCATTCACAAACAATTAGCCGGGCGTATGGATATCGCCCGGCTGTTTGTGTTGCCAGATGTTTATAAAGTATTCAGGCAGGCGTGTAGAGGCACCGTTTATTCTCGAATGCGCTCGATTTTTGCGCCCAAAGAGCGCAGTTTCACATCCACGCATTCATAGCCGCGATCAATCTGTCCTACATTGCGAATCTGCGAAACGCCGTTAGCCGCCAGCGCTGCCAGCACCAGCGCCATGCCGGCGCGAATATCTGGACTTTCCATTTTTTCGCCGAATAATTGGGTAGGTCCTTGAACGATGCAGCGATGCGGGTCGCATAAAACAATATGCGCTCCCATGCCTACCAATTTATCAATGAAAAACATTCGACTGGGATACATCCAATCATGGAACAATACACTGCCTTTCGATTGGGTGGCGACAACGATGGCAATGCTCATCAGATCGGTAGGAAAGGCCGGCCATGGCATCACGCTGATCTCTGGAATGGCGTCGCCCAGGTCTGGCTCGATTTCCAGACGCTGATCAGCAGGCACGACAATATCCTCGCCATCAACTTCCCAGTTAACCCCCAGCCGTTGGAAAACAATCGCGATCATATCCAGATATTGCGCTCCGGCATTTCGGATGCGGATGCTGCCGTGCGTAACCACCGCGGCTCCAATATAGCTGACCACCTCCAGATAATCTGGCCCGACGGTAAATTCGCCGCCTTTTAATTGGGGCGCGCCCTCGATATGGAGAGTGTTCGAGCCAATGTTTTCAATCTTTGCTCCCAATGAGTTCAAAAAGTGGCATAACTCTTGAATATGGGGTTCGGATGCTGCATTACGCAAGATCGTAACGCCAGGTGCGGTCACTGCTCCCATGATGGCGTTTTCTGTGGCTGTGACGCTGGCTTGATCTAACAAGATGTTGGCGCCTTTGAGTTGGTTGGCACGGAATTCAAAAACATGCTTTGCCCGATCGTAATCCACCTCTGCTCCCAGCGCCTCCAGCGCAAGGATATGCGTGTCCACCCGGCGGCGGCCGATCACATCGCCGCCCGGCGGCGGGAGCTGTAGCCTGCCTGTACGCGCGATCATGGGACCAGCCAACAGGATAGAAGCTCGGATTCCACGACATAGATCTGGGTCAAGACTATTTGCAGCCACGTTTTTTGCCTGTATGCGCAGCGATCGTTCGCCAACTTTCTCGATAGATACCCCCAGGCTTTGAAGTAAAGCAACCATAGCTTGCACATCGCGAATATCGGGCACATTATGCAGCACCACTGGTTCCTCGGTTAGCAGCGTCGCCGCCAGAAGCGGCAGCGCGGCGTTCTTGTTGCCGGCTGGTGTGATTTCCCCGCGCAGTGGGGCGCCGCCGTGGATGATAAATTTATCCATATTCGTTGATGTCTCCTGATTTACAGTTTTGCAAACATTGTCTCTACGCTGCGGCGAGGGATCGGTTGCCTGGCGTAGTGCTGCTATAATACCTCAAAATTATTCATTGCTGATCTAATGCGTGAGATGATTACATATTTATTCATTGGCTTGCTGGGTTGGGTCAGCAGTACGGCGCTGAACTATCTGGCAGATACATTGCCGCAGCACAGACGTTTGACGCAGCCATTTTGTCGTCGTTGCCAGAACAAATTGTCTTCGCTGCGCTATATCTTGTTGCCAGGACGTTGCCCGACTTGTGGATATCGCTATGGTTTGCGCACCTGGCTTGTCCATATCACGCTTATCGTGAGTTTCGTATCTATCTGGCTTAATGAGCCTGCGCGACTGGGAATCATTGGAGGGTGGTTTTGGTTAACCTACTTTCTTCTGGTGATTGTGATTGATATAGAACATCATTTGATCTTACACACGGTCAGCGCTGTGGGCGCTGGATTCGCTATTCTAACCGGCGTCTGGATCCACGGATGGCAAAGCACATTGGCAGGCGGGGTGGCTGGTTTTCTGATTATGCTAGCCTTCTATCTGCTGGGCATTGCCTATGCCCGCTGGTCAGCGCGCCGGCATGGCGCGCCTGTGGCCGAGGGCGAAGCACTAGGTTTTGGCGATGTTAATTTAAGTGGTGTGATCGGATTGTTATTAGGTTGGCCGGGGATCATCGCCGGTCTGATGGCAGCAATCTTGTTGGCCGGCGCGGTTGGCTTACTTGCTTTTGCAATAGCTTTGCTGCGCCGCCGTTATGATCCCAACCTGGCGTTACCCTATGGGCCTTTTTTAGCTATTGCCGCAATCTTACTGCTGTATCTTCGATGAAAGTGCAACTAGCGTTAGTTTATCTTTCAAGTATTGAGTATGGGCCCTCATTACTCTCCATTACCAAGATTTCATCTCATGCTGGTTGGCTCTCCAGGATGCTCCTCAAATGTTCCACCCCAGGACGTGGGCTGGAAAGCACCTGGCAGCCGACTTCGGCTTCTAGGCGGGGCGCGAGGCGAGCCATTGAGCATTGCGCTAAGACCAAGATATCCGCCCATTCAGCCGCTTGCTTCGCGGTTTTGATCACCATGTCATTGTGTTTTTCTACCTGGTTATTCATCAGTAGGTTGAAAGCGCCCTGGCTGAGCCATTCGCGCGTTTCTACTTTACGCCCAGCGGCTGCCGCTTTTTCTAGAATTAGGGCTGTGGTCGGAGGCAGTGTTGTTGGAACTGTCGCCAAAATTCCGATCCGTCGGCCGGCAGTGGCAGCCAGCTCAGCCATGCCATCGTCAATCTTAACGACCGGCATAGAGGTTAGCTTGCGAGCAGTGTCAATAGTTGGCCCCAGCGACGAGCACATATTGAAGACAGCATCTGCCCCCATAGCTTCTGCCGCCAAGATATAGTAGCACATGCGCCGGGTTATCTCGACGGAAATCTTCCCCTCGTGAGCCACATCGCGTAACAAGCTATCGTCGATGATGTTAATTAGCTCGACATCTGGCAGTAGTTCAGCAAAAATGTCGTAGATCAGTCTTTCGCGTTGTATAAATACCATACTGGTGTGTAAGAGAGCGACTTTTTTAGACATGATTTCCTCATTGCAGGCTAATGTTGGATTGGTTATTTCATATCAAGGCTCGGTCATTTCTTCTCAGCCAAGCACATCGTCCAACACTTGACGTAATTGGGTACGCGCCTCAGGTGAGAGCGGCCCAACTGGTCTACGGGTTGGGCCAGCAGGCAGCTTCAATAAATTGACAGCTTCCTTTACGACTGAAGGGAATGTGCCTAGCCTATAAGCTGCTCGTAGGTGGGCTATTTTCGCCTGCTGACGGCGAGCCTCCGTCAGGTTTCCACGCCGGGTTTGTTGATATAAATCGAGAATAATACCTGGAACAATATTCGCCAGACCACAAACTGCGCCGGCTGCTTCGTTCAAGACAGCCTCGTAGACGATCGTGTCCAGGCCTGTAAAAATGGCAAAATCTTCTGGACAGGCGGCTTTGTATTCTTTCAGCAAAGCAATATTACCGCTACTATCTTTAACTCCGACAAAGTTATCATGAGCGTAGCGCAGCCTGGCAGCCAGCCCAGGTGAGATTGTGACTCCACCTGAGCGGGCGGGGTTGGTATAGCCTAGCACCGGGATGTTAACCGACTGGAGGATGATGTGATAATGCTGATAGAGCTCTTCTTCGTTCGGCTGGATAAAAAATGGTGTTAGTACAGAAAGGGCATCAGCGCCAGCAGCTTCGGCTGCCTGACTGAGGGTCACGCTCCGCCGAGTGTCAATAGCGCCGGTGCCGGCAATCACTGGCACTCTCCCATTGGCGGCTTTTACTGTCGCTTGGATCACCTGGATAGTTTCACTTTCATTGAGCGCATAGAACTCACCTACACTACCCGCGGCAAAAATCGCATTTACACCTTGCTCGATCAAATATTCGACGATTTCCTCTAATGCAGCCGGGGAAAAGCGGTATTGGTTATCAAATGGAGTGACGATTGGTACGATGATACCTGAAAGTGTTTTCATAGTGTCTCCATAGGAAGTCGGCTTCAGCGGCAGTATTAACTTTTGGTTGTATACACAATCCAGCAGATGGCAGGTTTTCCACGAAAAGTTGGATCAAATCCGTGGACATTTCACCACAAATGACGATAGACTTATATCTCAAGATGTTCTGGAAACGCTCCAGCAGTTGCTCGCCCTGCAAGCCAGATGGATCCAGTAGCACCTCAATCGCTTTTAACTCCTCTACGCTGCACAAGCTGGTTTGCATGATTGGAAGACTTTCTGAGTGGGTATGGATAATCGTGTTTTGGTAAGGTTTCAGGATTTCAGCGATATGAGGCAAGAAGAATTCTGTGAAAAGTTCCGGCGAAGTGAGTGCAGCGGCATCATCCTGATACAACAGGCTGGTGCCTTTACCCCAGATTCTACGCCGGTCAGCGCAACTACCATCATGGAAGCTGCCTTTAGCCCGGGTTAACTCTTGAGCAACACCTTGCCAAATTTCGGCACAGCGATAGCACAGTTCATGGATGAACTGCGGACGATCGAAGAAGCCATAGATCATTTCAGTTGGGCTGAGCAATGCAGCAACCATGTCAGATACACCACGCAGGATTGGATTACCCACCGGATAGCGTCCTGCTGCATGGTCGCGTAGCGCTTGGGTAAACTCCACCAGCTTCAGCAGCCACGGATTATTTTGATCAAAGCGAATGCGCTTTATATCAAAATCACTTGGATTGGGATGCTCAGCCCATATGCTTCCGCTGGCAGGGAGCGCTCGAATAACACATCCGGCAATCGCCTCCATCCATGGCACTGACGCTAGCGGGGAAGCTACGCTGAATAGATCTTCGCCGCGTTGTTCAGTATTTTCGTGGGCTTGATCCCATTCAGCAAAGTACTCTTCGGGCCGAATCATCTCCGGCGCGATCACAGTTTCGTCAAATTGTTTTGCAAAGGAGAGCATAGGAAAAGTGATATTAACCTGGGTCCCAAACAGCAACCGCGCATCTGCTGAGCGCTCCCAGAAGGCCTGATTAGTGGTAAAACGTTGATTCCAGTTCGTATTCATTTGATTATTTCCTACGGTTTTCCCAACTCTCAGGGTTTAACAGGTGTACGGGTGGTTTCCCATGTAGCACGTCGTAAACCTGCTCAGCGGCTTGCAGCCCGATTTGGCGGATAGAGTTACTGGAAAGGCCTGCGGTGTGTGGAGAGAGTATTACATTTGGGAACATCGTTAGCCGGCTTTTAATATCCAGCGGTTCATTTTCGAACACATCCAAACCTGCCCCGCCAATACGACCCGATTCGAGCGCTGCAATTAAGCTACTCTCGTCAATAACCGAACCCCTTGAGGTGTTAATCAACAGCGCCCCAGGTTTCACTTGCGCCAGTGTTCGCTTGCAAATCATTTGATGTGTCTCATTGTTCCCCGGGACATGTAAGCTGAGGATGTCTGTTCGGCCAGCTAATTCTTCGAAAGCGGTGCATGGATGCGCGCCGCGTCTGCGTATTTCAGCTTCACTCAGATAAGGATCATAGCCCAGCACCTCCATTCCAAATCCCGCCCGGGCAATTTGCGCCACGCGACTTCCAATCCGACCAACGCCAATGATACCCAGGCTCAGCGTATGCAGGTCAGGTCGGACGAGTTGCTGTCGGCGGCTCCAGTTGCCGCTGCGTACACTATTGTCGGCCTCCAGCAACATCCGGTTGAGTGCTAAGATCAGGGCGAGGGTATGTTCGGCCACGCTCTGAGTAGAACCATCCGCGGTGATCGTTACGCAGATCCCTAGTGCTGTAGCCGTCTTGACATCAATATTGTCGTATCCGACCCCCAGTCGGGCGATGATTTTAAGACGTGGAAGGTGCCTTAGAATGTTAGCGTCGAACTGATAGCGTGCTGTTGCTAAAACAGCGTCCGCATAACGGAGGCTATCTATCCAGGGACGATCCGAGTCGGTATCTGCTGTGATGACTTGTGCCCAGCCGGACAGTTTTTCCTGGCCTTCTTGATATGTACTGCTATCTATCCATATAATCGGCTTCATAGGTGTTAATAGTTAGTATAGGAGCCGTCTTCGGTGAAAAAATGTGGCGGCTCAGAATCAATGGCAGGGTGTTTTCTCGCCGCCTCACGATTGAAGCGGACGCCCAGGCCGGGTGCTTCAGGTACACTCAGACGCGTCCCCTCCAATTGAAAGGCGCATTCAAAAACATCCGGCAGGACATGGTTGGGGTGAAAAATGATCTCCTGCGGTCCAGCGTTATCAACCGCAAGATCTAAATGTAGTGAAGCAGCAGTACATACCGGACCGAGCGGGTTATGCGGCAGAATGCGAATCATGTGAGTCTCAGCCAATGCTGCGATCTTTTTTGCTTCTGATAATCCACCAGCTATACAGATATCGACGCGCGCATAGTCAATCAGGTTTTCTTCAATTGCCTGGCGAAATTCCCATTTGCTTGCCCACTGTTCCCCGGCGGCAAGCGGCACGCGCACTTGCGAGCGCAGTTTACGATAGCCGCCAACAAACTCAGAACGTATCGGGTCTTCAACCATGAACAGATTCAAAGGCTCGACTTCTCTGCAGAACCAAACCGCTTCGGCGAGCGAAAAGCGAGCATGTAGATCAACCATTAGCTCCATTTGCTCGCCAACCGCCGCCCGGACAGCGCGGATTTGCTCCAGAAGTTGCCGCGCAGCTTGTCTGACGTTGAAAGGCTGGCCTTCAATGGTCGGTGGGCTAAGGCGGAAGTACTTGTGTCCTTTATCCAATTGCACCAACGCTTTTTCAGCGGCGGCCGACGGATCTCCTTGCGAAAGATAGTGAGATAGGTCGTTGTCCGAATAGCTATGGCCTGGAGGGTAAATTGAATTATTTAAAAAGCACTGCACACTATCCCGACAACGACCACCCAGTAATTGATAGATCGGCGCTCCGAGGGCCTGGCCGAGGATATCCCATAAAGCAATATCAATCGCAGCAGCCGCCGAACCAATCAGGCGGTCAGCGGGATAAAAACCGCCCCGGTACATTCGTTGCCACAGATATTCGATCCTCATCGGGTCTTCACCCACCAGCCAACGACGCAGATGTTCCACTGCACCCTTAAGGGCGCGTGGACGCCGCTGTAAACCTGCCTCCCCGACCCCAATCAGACCGTCATCAGTGGAGACTAATATAATTACGAATGTGCGGCCCGGTGACTGAACCGGGATGCATTCAACGTCGGTGATTCTCATTGTAATTTGACCGATTTGGCAAGGATGCCTGCCTGTCGTAAACTTCGGGGTTGACCAGCGATTCAGGCTTACCGCCAGCCAGCGCCAAAAGGGCATTTTCCATTGCCTGCTCAACGAGTTCGTAAGCCGTTTCCAGGCTGCGGCCGCCTATGTGAGGGGTGCAAACTACATTTGGCAGCGCCAGAAGAGAGATGTCGCTCCCATTATCAGTATCTACATCGCTGGCAAAGCCGCCCAGACGACCATTGATCAATGCCTGATAAAGCGCTTGCCCATCAACAAGATTGGCGCGAGCTGTATTGATCAAGATTGCCGTTGGCTTCATCCAGCTCAGTTCTTGAGCGCCGATGAAGCCCAGCGTTTGCGATGTGGGGCGCAGATGTAACGAGACGATGTCGCTCATGCGCAACAGATTCTCCAGGGTGGAATGTTGAATTTGATGTTCTGCAGCAAAGGCATGATCCCAAAAGCCATCCAAATCCGTGGCCAGAAGGCGCATATTGAAGCCAAGCGCACGCCGAGCCACGGCTTTGCCAATGAAACCCAGTCCAATGATCCCCATAGTTTTTCCATAAACCAGGGTTCCTAAATGAGTATCTGCTGTCTGGTGAGCTTTTAACAGATAGTAGCGCTGTGGGATTTGGCGGGCAGCGGCAATGATTAACCCCCAGGTCAGATCGGCGACCGATTCTGCCATCTGCGCCGGCGCAATAGTTACCAAGACGCCGTACTGGGTGGCCGCTTGAACATCAACTGCATCCCAACCGCTTGACATCAATGAAACAACCTTGAGGTTGCGAGCAGCTTTAAAAAATTCTCGATCCATCCCACTTCCAGGGCCAAACGCCGCAACTGCTTGTGGCGCTAACTGCAGGAGTTCATCCCGCCCCAGCGGAATATGTTCATGCAAGGGTTGGAAACCTTTTTCGAGAAGGCGCGGGCGGTATTCTGTAAGGATCTCACCCAAGATTCCGCTATGCAAGATGGTAGGATAAGGAGGCTTTCCTTTCATGTTTCACTCAAAATGGACTCGCGATTTGCCTGTAGGATTAAATCAAACGACAAGTCAGTCAATCTGGAAGGCAAACAGGCTGGCAGCGCGCATCTGCACACGCAGGGAGATCGGTTTGCCTGATAAACCACTGATGTCAGATACGCCTCGCCAGGTGACTGTGTGCATGGGCAGGTCGCCGCGCATTAGATCACACTCAGCAAAACTATATCCGGGGAAGGCGGGGCCTTCCGCTTGGGGCACCGGTCGGGGTGATCCCTCAGCCTGTGCAATCTCCACACGAACCTCGCCACTATGCATCGTTTGGAGGTTTAGACGTAGACGGCTGCCTTCGAATATGAACTGCGGCGTAGTAAAGCTGGCAGCGCCCGTTGCTTTGAGTGCTGATAGACGTCCCGCTTGCCAAGTTGCAAAACCCAATTCACCAAGCGGCTGATAGCGAGGGTATTTGTGCGGAACGCGATATCCAACGAACGGTAGCATTGCCAGGCCATTTCCTGGCTCAATCAGATCTACGGCGGCAAAGATGCAGCCTCCGTCCCATTCCCCAGCAACTCCAGTGGACAGCACTGGTCCGCCGGGGATAAATGACCAAATTCGTCCTTCTTGGCTGGTCGCCATATAAATTTGTGTGCTATCGGTGACTCGATGGTAAAAAGCAGGGAACATCAGATGCTGCCTCGAGCTATTCGGATAGCTAGTGCGCGCATTGGTGTAAATATCAACCTCTGGGCTATTGCCAGGGGTAATCCACAACACCGGCTCAGGGAGCGGCCAACGAGTGAAATCATCTGTCTCGGCGCGGCCCACAGCCCGCCGACCGTATAACCACATCCGCATATAAGCAACATACTTATTCAAGATTGGATCGAAATACACCCGATTGGCGGTATCACTGTTTGCGAGCATCACTGGATCTGGCAGTGGAGTCCAGTGAAACCCATCTGGAGAAACAGCCCCGAACATAGCGCTGCCATAATGAATTGCCATCGTGTCGGCCTGCAAGCCCAGGCGCTTTTCTGTCTCGCGTAATTGATTGACGCCTATCCGCCCCATGTAGAAAATTTTATAACGCTCATTAGACGGAGCGGACGGATCAATGAACACTGTTCCACCATGATAACCACTATCCGGCGACAGCCGCCCACCATAGACAATATTTGGTGGTTGGTTCGGGTCATTAGCGATGCCAGTATACGGCCGTTTCCAAGTTATTAAATCATCTGATTCGGCATAACACAGAAGATCGCACCACCCAGGGTCATTGATAATACCGTTAGCGTGTGATTTATCCCTCCATAACCAACCGGGTACAGCTTCGTACCACAGCCGATACTTTCCGCCATCATAAATCAGTGTTGACCAGAAGACAACCTTTTCCCAGGGTTCGTTTGGGCCAAGGTAAGGACCAATCTTTTGTGCGGGAATTGCAATGATTTGTAAATGTTGCGGTGCGTCAAGCAAATGCGGGTGAACCGGGCCAGGATCACCGTTTATGGCGAACAGAGGCGATGGCTGACCGTTAGCTATGTCCCATCGCACCATTCCCGGCCGGACATAGCGCCAGTCAGTAAATAGATGGAGGCCGGCATCCAGCTGATAGGGTTCAACCATGCCTTGAGATGGTGATTTCATCAACTCTCCTCTTTATTAACATTTTTGGTTGCCGCAGTATTGGATCTTTGAACCATATTAGCCATCCGGGAACGCTGCACCGGATCAACAACTACACTGATCCAATTAGAGATCAGGCTGAAAGCAGTGGCCGTAGTGAGGATCGCGGCTCCGGGGAAAAATGCTAACCACCACGCATTAGCCAGTTGACCACGTCCTTCAGCGACTAGCAGGCCCCAGGATACATCCGGCGGTTGAATGCCCATCCCCAGAAAGCTTAATCCAGACTCGGTCATGATCACGCTGACAAAACCCAAAGAAGCCAGCACTGCAGTGATACTGATCAGATTAGGAGTAATATGGTGAAGAAGAATCCGGCGGTTTTTACAACCAATACAACGGGCAGATTCAATAAATTGCAATTCCCTTAAGCGCATTGTTTCTGCTCGCGCCACTCGAGCATATCCAGTCCAGCCAGTGAGAGTTAAGACGAGAATAACTTTATCGGTGCCGGAACCGGCAATAAAGATCACAACCAAAACCAACAGCAAGCTGGGAAAAGCCATCATGAGATCAACAATGCGCATAATCAGGTTGTCAATGAAGCCACGATAATAACCGGCGATAATTCCGAGCAACAAGCCCAGCAGAGTTGATCCAGCAACCACTACCGCTGCAATGGATAGGGAAACCCTAGAAGCGATCAGAATCCGGGCGAACATATCCTTACCCAGCGAGTCGGTGCCAAAAATATGACCGTTTACGCCAATGGAAGGCGGCTGAAGGAAGCTTTCAAAATCTACTTTTACGATTTTACTGCCGACCCAGACCGGCGACGCCGCGGACGCGATCACGAGAGCGATCAGATAAATGACCGAGAAAAAGGACAACTTGTCGCTCCAGAGTAGAAGCAAAGCATCAGCGATTGTGCTCCGCCGCCTGTGCCAGAATTGGGAAAATTTCAATTCAAGCAGCGAGAGATCGTCCATATCATCCACCTAAGCATTCGTCTCCAGCCGCACGCGTGGATCAATGGCGGCATAGAGCAAATCCAACACAAGGTTAGTCAATACCACCACTATCCCGACGACAAAAACAGTTGCTTGTAACACTGGGAAGTCGCGATTGGAGATGGCGTCTATAGTTAGTTTGCCAATTCCGGGCCAACCAAAAACAGTTTCGACAATAACCGCGCCGTTGGCGATACCAATAAAAGTTGAACTGGCTACAGTGATAATAGGAAAAGCCGCGTTAGGCAGAGCGTGGCGAAACAACAGGTATATTTCAGACAACCCTTTGGCACGGCCAGTGATCAAGTACGCGGCTGAGAGCTGTTCAAGGACGCTGGTGCGTACCACGCGCACCAAATAACCGGTTGGACCCCAAACCAGGACAATCATCGGAAGAATTGCATGTTTCCAGGTGCCTGAGCCCGATGTCGGCAGCCAACCCAAACGAACCGAAAATAGGTAGATCAAGATCAAGGCTAGCCAAAAGCTGGGCACTGTAACCCCAAATAGGGAGATACCTGTGGTCAAAGAATCAAAAATGCCCAACGGATGCAGCGCGGCCAGAACGCCAATGATGGTGGCTATGAACAGGGAGAGGAATGTCGTACCAAATGCCAATTCGAGCGTCAGCGGTAGACGTTGAAGAACCAGGTCACTGGCTGGCACCTTCTGCCACATTGACTTCCCAAAATCCAACCTGATTGCGTTGCTGAGGAACCGTCCTAATTGGATGAGGATTGGGTCATTCAAACCGTGTATTTCTCGATAGCGTTCAATCATCTCGTTTGAAGCCGTTTCGGGCAAATAAAGCAAGGCTGCATCGCCTGTCAATCGCGATAACAAGAACACCAGAATTGTGACGGCAATGACCACAAAGATTGAATAGAACAAACGTCGGAAGATGTAAGTCGTCATAATGTCCAGGTGTCTTATGAGATTGGGCTCTGGCTCCGGACAGAGACAGAGCCCAAAATACGAAGGCAGCTATTGCGCCAGCTTGACATCTTTTGCCAGGATCAAGTGATCGGGGCGCGGCTGCCATTGCACGCCGTTGCCAAGTTTATATATGTACTTGATATGTACGATCGGACACGTGGCAACTACATTATCAGCCTGGTATTTCATGACTTCGGCTAGGGCTGTCTGGCGTTCTGGTCCAGATAGTTGGCGAGCTTTCTCATACAATTCAACGAATTTCGGGTCGTTCAAAGTGGAGTGAATGCCGCCAGGCATATAGTACGCACTGATGGTGTAAGAGGCGTCGCCCATCTCATTGCCATGCTGGCCCCAGAAAATAGCTAGTCGCTCCGGCGGAACGGGCAGTTGTCGGGCGATTTCTCTATGTTTTGCCGGTTCGTTCAGTTCCAGATTGAGGTTAAGGCCGGCTTCATTTGCCCAGGTTACGATGGCAATCATCATTTGCAGGGTAATTTCGCCTGCACTAGACGCCAGGTAAACGGTGATTTTCTTATCTACAGGCACGCCGTCCGCTTTCGCCTCTTCCACCAGGGCTTTGGCTTGCTCTTGATCGAATGGGATCAGAGGGATGTCTGGGTTATAACCAACTACATCAGGCGCAATCAATTGGGTTGCAGGTGTAGCGTAGCCGCTAAAGAGCTTTTCGGCAATGTTCTGGCGATCAATTGAGAGGCAGATTGCCTTACGGATGCGGATGTCGCTCAATGGCGGGTTAGGCAAATCCATTCGGATGAAAGGCGTTTCAGAAATGCTAATAGCAACGATGTTACCAGCAGCAGCGTCCCTAGGGTCCAAGGCGGCAGCAATCTGTGCTTCACCCGCATCAACCATCGCGCTACGCACCGATGATTCGGCCCGCCAGATATACTCAACTTCTTCAATATCCGGTTTGCCGCCCCAATAATCTTCATTGCGGGTAAGGACTAATTTTTCGCCTGCTACCCATTCTTTGAACTTATACGGGCCAGTGCCGACCATTGTCCGAAAAGCGCCTTCTGTATCAGCCTGGATGGCTTTGGGTGAGGCTATATTGGCAAAAAACAATGCGCGAGGAAGGACCGGGAACGGCTCGGGCGTAGTAACATCTAGTGTATATGTATCAACGGCGCGAGCTTTCGTACCTTCAGGGACATTCCCCAGGATATGCTTATTATTCGCCGGATCAAACAAATAATTAATCATCCAGGCTGCGGCCTCGGCGTTAAACGGTTCGCCGTCGTGGAATAGCACCCCTTCTCTCAGTTTAAATCGCCAGGTGGTTGGGTCGACTTGTTCCCAAGATAGCGCCAGCTCTGGCGCCAGCTCGCCTGTAACAGGGTCGCGCGTGACCAGAGTTTCGTAGGTGTTTCGATAGGTGTTCAGAGCGATAATGGTCCCTTCACCTGGGTCTAAATTAGGCGGTTCCTCACCAATAACGATCACCAGCTTTTTTACGGTTGCCTGCGGTTGCGTCGTTTCTATGGGGGCTTCGGTAGCAGGTGGTTCAGTTGATTCGATTGGGAGGGGCTGGGTGATCTGTTGCGCCTCTGTAGCTGCTGGCGATTCACTGGTCGCCGCTTGGGTGGCTGGCGCCGGCGCCTCAGCCGGCGCGCAGGCTTGAAGAACAAGAATTATTAGAAAGAGCAATGTCAGGAATACTCTTGGTGACATTCCTGAACCACGACTTGATGGCGTGCGCATAATTGACCTCCGGTTGGCATTACAGCTTAAGTTGGATTGGACAGAAAGTTGGGAAAAATTAGTTTTTGAATAATTTTTCAAAGCTCTCCTTTCCATAAAGTTAATCTCAGTCAAGTTTCTAGCCTGGCCACCTTGCAGTTCTCAAATAGTCATTTGCGAAGGAGAGCAACGATTAAAGCAATCTCCCATCCGTATGTCTTGTTTAGCTGATTAGGAGATTGCTTTGAGGCGAAAAATGCCTCTCGCAGTGACATGAATCAAAAGTGTCAGGTCGCTTGTTAAATTTCTACAACAGGATTAGATGACCTAGCGCGGCAGCTTACCCTCGTGATAGGGTATAGCATGCGAGCGAAAAGATGGGGAAAACCCCAGTTCGTAGGAAATATCGTTAGCCGTCCGTTTGACACACTCGACCAGTGTCTCAAGCCCATAGCGTTGAAAATGCTCTGATAAACCCGCGATACTTAACGCTGCAATTACCTGACCGGTATGGTCTCGGATTGGAGCGCCGACGCAAATATGGCCCCTTGTGCTTTCCTGATTATCGAGCGCCCATTCTTGCTTTCGGATTAAATCAAGTTCCTTTCGCAGTGCATCCGGGGAGGTAATCGTTGTTGAGGTAAATGGTTTGAGCTCTACAGTGGCAAGATAGTTTTCAAGCGATGGCGGCGAAAGATAGGCCAATAAGACTTTGCCTAACGAAGTGCAGTAAGCTTGTTGCCTACGGCCTAAAGTCGCCGATACCCAGCGCACATCAGGTCCGCTAATGCTCTTCTGATATATAATTTGATTGCCATCCAAAATAGCAACATGAAACGCCATGTCGGGGAGTTGTTCTGAAAGCCGGGTCAGATGATATTGAGAGACGCGATCAAGTGGGGAGTTACGCAGGTAACTCAGTCCCAACTCTAATGCTTTTACCCCCAATCGGTAGGTGCCAGGCATTTCACCTGGTGCCAGCAGGCTCAAGTCAGCCAGTGTTGCCATCAGACGATGTGCGACACTTTTATGTATTTTTAAGCGCCTGGCAACTTCTGCAATTCCCAGCTCTGCCTCTGAGTTTATAAACTGGTCGAGAACAGATACAGCGCGGGCTACAGTATTTAAGAAATAATAAGGTAAATCATCGGAAGTTTCCATTCGGGACCTCGTTTTGCGGGGTATCGTCTCGATATAAGAGATGTTGTCTCTTATATTGATTATATCAAATCTCTATAAGAAAGTCAAGCTGTAATTTTCAATAAAAAACACGCCCTGCAAGATCAGGGCGTGCCCATAAAATTTATTTGTATAAACTGTAAAAAAGCTTTTCCTGTCAGTGAGCGCTTCAGGCTGCGGCGGCTTTATTGCTGCGTTTGAACCAATTGCGCCACTCGCCGTTTTCCCATACCACCAGCACGGGCGCGGCGATGAATATAGACGAGTAGGTACCACTAAATAGACCCACCAACAGGATGATGGAAAATTCGCGCAGAGTTACGCCACCAAACAGAGCCAGGGAAAGCAGCATAAATTCTACGGTCATCAATTGGGTGTTGATGGAGCGCTGTAAGGTCTGCACGATGGAGTGATTGACCAGCGTTTCGAATGGCAGGCGGCGGAAAATACCAGAATTTTCACGGATGCGGTCGAAAACGACAACCTTGTCTTGCACCGAAAAGCCAATCACTGTCAACAAGGCGGTTAAAAACAGTGAGTCGATTTGCCAACCCCATAATATGCTCCCTAATGCCGTCAGGCTCAGCACCAATGAGACGTCATGCACCATCGCCAGGATAGCGCATAGACCGTAACGCAGAGCATGTTGAACTCCACGGAAGGCGAAAGTCATGTAGATGGTGACAATTAGCGCGGCCACACCGACGGCTAACATCGCTCGTGTGGTGACTTCGCGCCCGATGGTTGGGCCGACGCTCTCGAAACGTAACACGGTTACATCGCTGTTGAAAGCAGCTTTCAGGGCGTCCACCACTTTGGCGCGTACTTCGTCCTCCAGCACGCTGGAACGGATGACATAAGTTCCCTCGCTGGTGGTTTGTACTTTAGAGTCTTTGACTTCCAAATCATCGTAGAGCGCAATGATTTCAGCCGGCTGGGGGGAGGCGGAAGCAAAACGCACCTCTAACAGAGTGCCGCCGGTGAAATCAATCGCTAGGGGCAATTTGCCTTGCGACGCCATTACACCCAGTGTTATTAAGCCAGGAATAATGATTATCAGCGACAGCAGGAAGAAATAGTAGCGTTTTCCAATGATGTTGATCATCTCTGAACCCTTCTATATACCAAACCAGCGGGCAAAATTGGTGGACTTGAAGTAAGCCACGATCACTTCAATGAATCCGCGAGTGACCACCAGCGCGGTAAACAACGAAACCGCCACGCCCAGGAATAATGTGATCGAGAAACCTTTGACGATGGTAGCCCCATATGTGCTGCCAAACCAGAACAGGATTCCGCTGGTGATCAATGTGGCGATGTTCGAATCGCGAATAGACGGCCAGGCGCGCCGCCAACCAAGCTCAACCGACTGACGCAGGGTTTTACCTGCGCGCAGTTCTTCTTTGATGCGTTCGAAGATCAGGATATTGGCATCCAGGGCGCTGCCGGTGCTGAGCATCAAACCGGCGATGCCCGGCAATGTAAGCGTCACCGGAATGAAGCGGAAAATTGCGAAGGTGACCAGCGCATAAATCAGAATGGCTAAGACGGCTGCAATACCTGGCAGGCGATAATATAAGCCCATAAACAAGATAACGATGGCGAAACCGATCAAACCGGCCCTCAAGCTTCGATTGAGCGAGTCTTGCCCAAGCGTTGGGCCCACAGTGCGCACTTCGACCACTTTCAATGGCACCGGCAATGAACCATAGCGCAATTGAATAGCCAGATTGTTCGCCGATTCAGAGTCAAAATCACCCGAAATGACACCCTGGCCGCCGGTAATGGCGGCGTCAATGCGCGGCGTCGAGATCACACGTTTATCAATCACGATCGCCAGGATCTGGCCAATATGCGCGGAAGTGAAATCGGCGAAGATTTTGGCGCCGTTTGAGCTGAGTTGGAAGGCAATTTCAAAGCGCCCGCTTTGTGGATTTCTTTGCACCTGCACAGTGCGCAGATCGGCGCCAGTCATTACCGTGTGAAAGGTGGGGCTGATCGGCGTGGTGCCGGTGATGGGCTGAGTTTCAGAAATCGCTTCCGGGCTTAGTCCAAAATCAGTTTTAATAGTTGTATTATTTAGATTTACAGCTTCTTCAAGGCTGAGGTTGGACATATCCACAAATTCGAGCAAAGCCGTTTGGCGAATGGTGGCAAGCGCTTTCTCTGGATCCGTTTCGCCTGGCAACTCGACAACAATACGGCGCTCTCCAGCCTGCTGAACTACTGCTTCGGTTAACCCCAGGCCATTGACGCGGTTCTCCACAACTCCCGCGGCAGCGCTCATCGCGCCGGCTTCAATGGGAGTGTTGGGCGGTAAATCGGCTTCCAACAATGCCTGCACACCGCCGACGAGGTCAAGCCCCAGGCGGGTGACGAATGTCTTTTCGGCGCCGCCCAAACGAATTCCAGGGCTATTGGGGATGACTATGTAAATGGCGACGATGATAATCGCTAGTATTGCGATCAAACGATAGACAGTGCTATTTGACATTCCGCTGGCGTCCTCCAATATTCAAACAAATACCCGCCGTTGGCTGGCAGGCTGAACGGGCATTATACTCCGGTTTAACTGGATTGTCCAACAAATTTCATCTTTTTATAAAAATGACCGATCAGTTTTTCGCCATCTCTGAAGAAACATCAGCACATTTTCTAACACTTGTTCAGGAGTAAGCGTATCGGTGAGAAGATAGAAGTCTGCATGTTGCCGCGCATGGCGTAAGCGGCGCACCTGCTCCTGATATTCATCCTCGTTCCAATCCAATTTACGCCGCTGCAAGGTCAATGGATAAGATACATCCAGATAAATCAGCACATCGGGATGGGTGATTCGCTGCCACATGTCGGCCACATAAGAGTGCTCTTGGGCAATATGCCGGGCTGTATAACCGTGTTCTTTTAAACCGGAGATCAGGGTGGTTTTACCGGCAGCGCATGGACCAACAACGCCGATCAACATGGTTTGCCGACGCGAATGTGCGCCGTCTTTTCACCGAATAAGGTCAGGATTGCAGCGGCAACCGAACTGTCATGCGGCGAATTTCATCGCCGATTGCCGGCGCTACACTCACCGCCACAATACTGATGTCATCCACAGGACGATTGCCGTCCAACATTAATGCTTGTTCGAGCAACGAGTCGGCGATAAACTGCGGAGAAGGGCTCTCCTCTTCCAGCATGGCCTGGATGCAATCCAAAATGTCCAGCCGCTCGCCAGAGCGTTCCCCAGCGTGCATTAACCCGTCCGTGAACACCACCGCCACTAACCCTGTTTCCAGGGTGATTTCGCTGATGACGGGACGAGTGCCGCGGTATAACCCGATGGGCTGACTTGGCTCGTTTAGCAATCTGGTTTCGCCATGCAGCGCAATCACTGCGGGGGCGGGGTTATTACGAGTGATCACCATGGTGTTGGTCTGCTGGTCAATGGAGATGATATTTAACGTAGCAGATACTTTACCTCCGCGCTCGGTGTATAAGCTATCGGAGGCTGCCCGCGCCGCGGCGCCGTCTCGCACACCCTCCGCAAGCAGCGCAATGACTTTGCGCACCACCAGATTAGCGACCGATTTCGCTCCACGCCCAGAGCTTTGACCATCGGCCATGACCACCGAGACGCCGCCTTGTGGCCGTTCAACCACTTCGACAGAGTCGCCGCTGTTGGAGGTGGCGTATTTCCTTATTTTTGAAACCGCGATATGCACTTCCATATTCCCCATTTTACAACAAAACCAGACGGTTGTGATAAGCGCGCTGTTGGGTTTTGTTGCGTCCAGAAAGCGTTTGCGGAGCTTTTAAGCTGTGGTATGCGGTTTTCGGGCTATGACCAACAATACTTTTGAGCCGTCCAGAGGAATGATTTCGCTATGAGCATCCAAACCGACTTCTTCAAGAAACTGGGCGCTTTCTTGCAAAAGCTTTTCTTCTGCTCTGGGCGGCGATTGATGGGTGATGCGGAAGAGCGCCGCCAACGCTTGTTCCAGGGGTGATTTGCCGGTAATCCAGGCGAATGGCAACAATACCAGGCAGCCACCTGGCGTCAGCATACGGTAAATCTCCTGGATGGTGCGCGGGTGAATCATATAGTCGGTAGGAAATGTGGCGACCACCTGATTAAATACCTCGCTTGCATAGGGCGCCCATTGTGCTAGTCCGATCACTACTCGGCTTGAGTAACCCTTTTGTCGGGCAGAACGCGCCGCTCGTTGGGCCATTTGTCGGCTTGCTTCTAGCCCGTGGACTTCAATCGAATTTTCGTGCAGGGCGATTTGCAGGTGTCCAGGCCCTGGACCAAGCTCTAACACACGCGGTCCACTCAAATAGGGCAAGGTGGCGCGAATCCATCTTTGCCATTGTCCTCGCGAGACTGCTGCAGAGACGAAATCATAACTCCAGGCGAATTCATGGTACAACAGACGGAAAAAGAGGCGCAACCCGCCGTAGATAGCCCGTTCGATCAGAGATGTCATTTCTGAGACGGCTCGCCTTTTGACTCAGCCGCCAACTGGCCACAGCCAGCCTGGATATCTATCCCGCGACGTATGCGGATGGTGCAGGGGATTCCATTTTGTTCCAGGATTTTTTGGAATTGTAGCGCTCGTTCGCGAGTGGTGGCCTTGCCCCGATAACGACGGGTTGGATTGAGCGGGATTACATTCACATGACATAATGCAGCCTGATTACGGCGAAAGGGTTGGAGCAAAGCCGCCAAAGCCTGCGCCTGCGCTGGCGTGTCGTTGACTTCGCGAATCAGCGCCCATTCGAAGGTAATACGCCGATGGGTTTTTTCTACATAATCCTGGCAGGCTCGTAACAAAGTTTCCAGCGGGTATTTGCGGTTGATCGGCAGCAGCGACGAGCGTGTCTCGTCATCTGCGGCGTGCAGCGAGATGGCCAGGTTGATTTGTCGGTTTTCGCGTGTGAAGCGTTGGATGGCCGGCACCAATCCAACTGTGGAGACGGTGAAACGGCGCGCTCCTAAGTTGAATCCTTCCGAATGATTCAATCGCTCGATAGCAGCCATCGTTTCGTCGTAATTATGAAAGGGTTCGCCCATACCCATTATTACCACGTTGGTCACACGCTCGCCGATAGCTGCCAGTTTCCGGGCGTAATACAACACCTGCTCGATGATCTCTCCGCTGGTCAAATGACGGCGAAAGCCCATCTGGCCGGTGGCGCAAAAGACACAACCCATCGCGCAACCTGCTTGAGTGGAAATGCATAGCGTGCGCCGGCGGCTATATTGCATCAGCACTGCCTCAACTGCTGCATTATCGGAGAGTTGAAACAACGTTTTGACTGTTTCTCCGTCCTTTGATTTTAAAGTTCCAGTCGGGCGCAAGTGATTGAAGGAAAAGTTCGCCTCCAATTTTTGGCGCAGGGCGCGCGGCAGGTTGGTAAATTGAGCGGGATGATCCCATAAGTTGACGTACAGGCCTTTCCAGATCTGAAGGGCGCGGTAATCTGGCTCTCCCCATTGACGAAGTGCTTGTTGCAGCGCCGATAAATCTAAATCATAGATGAGTGGCCGGCTCTCGCCATAGATCAGCGGAGCATTGGTGATAGGCATACTCAATCCTTTGTCAGAAGAGCTATCACTTCGGTCAAATCCGTTGCAATACAATCTGGAGCGGATTGCCAGGAGCGGGCTACGCTTTCACTGGTTACGCCCGAAAGTACCAGAGCGGCGCGACAGCCCAGCCTTTGCGCTCCAATGATGTCGGTTTCTAAGCGGTCGCCGACCACCAAAGTCTCCTCTGGGCAAGCGTTTAACCGTTCCAGTGCCAGGCGATACATTTCTACGGATGGTTTTCCAATGATAATCGGTTCAACATCTGTGGCGGCCTGGAGCGCCGCCAGGATTGCCCCTGCGCCAGGCACCAGCCCTTGTGGGGTGGGGAAGGTGCGGTCGGGATTAGTGCCGATGAAAAGCGCTCCAGAACGGATTAAATGCGTAGCCGTCTTGAGCTTTTCGTAGTTAAACTGCCGATCTAATCCAGCTACAACTGCGCAGACATCAGTTTCGCTGTGGTGAAAACTGTAGGCTTCCAGAGTATCCCGCAGGCCTGCCTCGCCGATAATATAGACGCTTCCTCCCTCAGGAAAACGTTTCTTCAGATATTGGGCGGTCGCCTCGGGGGAATTGACGATCTGCCAGCCCTGCAGTTCTACCCCAAAGCGGCGCAGTTTATCCAGATACTGAGCGACCGACAAGGTGGCGTTGTTGGTTGCCAAAACCACCTTGCGGCCAGATCGTTCTATTGCCTGAAAGATCGTTGGTAAATCGCCGATCGGCTGTTGGTCGCGCCATAAAACGCCATCCATGTCTAAGATAAGAGCGTTGATGGACGACAGCGATGGCTTGGTGGGCATAGAGTTTTGCCTCTAATGAATTCAGTCGTGCGGCGGTGAACCGCTGCACGACTGATCGGATTGCGGCGAAGCTTCTATTTCGCCTTCAACAACTGCTTCATTTCGGGGATTTCCATCACCTGATCTACCAGGCCATACTCCACTGCGCCTTTAGCGTCCAGGTAGAAGTCCCGATTGGTGTCTTTCTCAATGGTGGCAATATCCTTGCCAGTGTGTTTTGCCAGGATTTCGTTCAATTGATCTTTCAGGCGCAAGATCTCGCGCGCTTGGATTTCAATATCCGAAGCCTGACCCTGTGCCCCGCCAAGTGGTTGGTGCATGTGGATGGTGGCGTTAGGTAAGGCATAGCGCTGGCCTTTCGTACCGGCTGTAAGCAGCACGGTGCCAAACGAGGCCGTCATACCCACTGCCAGGGTGCTGATCGGGTTGGGGATCATCTGCATGGTGTCGTAGATTGCCATGCCTGCGTACACCTGACCGCCAGGTGAATTGATGTACATCTGGATCGGCGCCTCTGGGTCTTCGCTGCTCAGAAATAGCAACTGTGCAACAATCAGGTTTGCTACCTGGTCGTTGATGGGTGTGCCTAGAAAGACGATGCGGTTACGTAGCAGCAACGAGTAAATATCAAATGCTCGTTCACCACGCCCCGTTTCCTCGATCACCATCGGAATCAGGGACTGAGGATTAAACATATTGAATTGCCTCCTTTGTCTCTAAAACAATAAAACGGTTTGTCAACGACAGAAACTTACGTTGCATCTGAAATCTCAGATACATCTGTTTCGGCTGGCGCCTGAACAGGCAGGTTCTCGGCCTCAACAACTGACGCCGACTGAACATCTCCGGCAGGATTTGCTTCGGCGTCAGCGGCGGTCTCTGCTTCTTGAGTCTGCTCGGCCTCGCTGCCTGCCTTGCCGCTGGCAATGTCTCGCAGGCGAGATGTAGTGCGTTCGATCATCAGATCAACCAGTACGTTGCTGATGACCGTCGTATAAACTTCCTGCTTTAGAAGTTTACGCGCTT
>Ga0226835_1000573_pt1 | contig 35619 bp, 32 predicted proteins | sample LAC_MetaG_1_FD_163627 | JGI IMG/M metagenome (GOLD analysis project Ga0226835, IMG submission 163627) | Anaerobic ammonium oxidizing microbial communities from anammox membrane bioreactor (MBR) in UC Berkley, California, United States -... | ecosystem: Engineered > Bioreactor > Anaerobic >...
CTCGGCCTGCGCCGCCCCGACGGCTCGATGCCGGGAGCGCCGGTGCTGGCGACGGCGGCCACCGTGGACCTGGGGGTGCTGCGCTCCGGCTCCGCCTCGCTCGACGTGGTGCCCGGACCCGGCGCCGCCGTGACCTGGACGGTCACGATCCGGCCGGCCGGTTGAGCGGCCCCCGGCGCCGGTGCCGGTACCGAGGTCGTCAGCCGGTCAGCTCGGGCGGGACCCCGCCGGGATAGAGGATCGAGAAGATCTGCTGCATGGCCCACGGGTCGCCGGTGCCGTACATCGAGGTCGTCTCGCTGTGGTCGTTGAAGGTGCGCAGGTCCCAGCCCCAGCCCGTGAGCCGGTCGACGATCGGTTGCCAGATGTACTGGTTGCCGATCTCGAAGTTGAGGTTGCCTCCGAGGGCGACGCTGATCACCGGGATCCCCGGGGAGAACGGCTCGATGTTCTCCTCGAAGAACGGGTCGAACTCGGCGAAGTACTGGCGATAGAAGGGGTCGGCCACCTTGGCCTCGATGGTCGGCAGGTCGATCCACGCCCGCACGGCCGGCGAGAAGAGCCAGTCCCGGAGCTCGAGCGCGCTGGGCTCGTGGCCGAGATCGGCGGTGGCGGCCGCGAAGATGACCGGCCCGACCTGGCTCTCCGTGGCGGGCTCGAGGATCGCCCCCCGCATCAGCTCGTAGACGCCGGCCGGGGTCTCGAAGGGTTGCGAGAGGACCTCGATCGCCCGGGGTGTGAAGAACGTCTCACGTGGCCAGCCCTGGCTGTCGGCGAGGGCCCAGGCCGGGCCGGCGTACAGCCCGAGGAAGTTGGCCGCCGGCCGCCCCTGGAGGTTGGCGATCCCGTAGAACCACCGAACGTGGCTGACGGTGGCGATGCTCGGCTGGAACGTGTCGGCGACGAGCACCTTCGGATCGAGCCAGGACTGCTCGGGGGCCTCGGGGTCCGCGAGGTTCGCGGCGAAGCGCATGAGCGTGGGCGACGAGACGCAGTTGGCCTGGAGGAAGTGGCGGCTGGTGTCGAGCTGCCACTCGGGCCGCAGGCCGGCCAGGTTGAAAAGGGCTCGGAACCCGTCGTAGACGGCCGGGAGGTTCTTGTCGGCGTCGAACGGGGAGAAGGTGGCGTGGGGCTCCGACGGCCCCTCGCCCGGATACCAGATCCGCATGATGGCCACGCCGTCGCGGGCGTAGCTCGACAGCGCGGTCATGTGGCGCGTCCAGGTCCAGTCCTCCGGACGGTCGTACGGCCAGCGCCAGAAGTCCTTCCCGAGCCCTCCCAGCTGCGGGAGGGACAACGCGACCGGCCAGCCGTCGGGCGGCGCGTCGCCGACGGGGAGCGCGATCTGGGCCGCCACCTTCCCGCCGTCGCTGATGAACTCGACGTACCAGTAGTCCTGGTCGAACCGTCCCGGGGCGATGTCGGGCCCGTACGGGTCGTCCCAGTCGGCGGGCAGGCGGCCGAGGTACTCGATCTTCGTGAGCGCGCCGCCGAACGGATCGTCGGCGATGTGGGGGCCCGCGTAGGTGCAGGACCCGGCCAGCAGGGTGACGGCCACGAGGAGCGCCGCCGCCCGGCCCCGGCCGACCAACCCCCGCCACCCGGACCGTCGGGACCTGTGTGCTGCATCCACGGCGCAGCCCTCCGCTTCTCCGTCCAACCCGCCTCGGGTGGCGTCGAACCCCGTGGAACCGTACCTGGAAGCGTAACCCAGGTGCCCGGCATCGTCGACGGGTCGGGGGTTCCCCGTGCCGGCGGCGGGGGGCCGGTACCGTAACGGTGTGCTTGTCAGTGGGGTCGCCGACCTCGCCGGCCGGACCCTCGCGGGCCGGTATCGCCTCCTCGCGCCCGTGGGTACGGGGGCGAGCGGTCGGGTCTACCTGGCCGACGACACGCGCCTGCGCCGCCGCGTGGCGGTGAAGGTGCTGCACACGGCCCTGGCCGACGACTCCGGCTTCCTGCGCCGCTTCCGGGCCGAGGCGCAGGTGGCGGCGTCGCTCCACCACCAGAACATCATGACGGTCCACGACTGGGGCGACGACGGCGTCCCGTTCATGGTGCTGGAGCTGCTGTCGGGCGGGTCGTTGCGGGGCATGCTCGACGCCGGCACCCGGCTGACCCCCGCCCAGGCCGCGCGTGTGGGGCGCCAGGTGGCCTCGGCCCTGGACTACGCGCACCGGCGCGGGCTCGTGCACCGCGATGTGAAGCCCGCCAACCTCCTCTTCGACGAGCACGGGGTGGTGAGGGTCGCCGACTTCGGGCTCGCCCGGGCCCTGGCCGAGGCGAGCTGGACCGAGCCCGCGGGCGCGGTGCTGGGCACGGCCCGCTACGCGTCGCCCGAGCAGGCCCGCGGGGCCCGGCTCGACGGGCGCGGCGACCTCTACTCGCTGGCCCTGGTCCTCATCGAGGCCGTCACCGGCGACGTGCCCTTCGTGGCCGACACGCCGATCACCACGCTCCTCGCCCGCACCCAGGGGCGCATCGTCGCGCCCTCCGAGCTCGGGGCGCTGGGCCCGGTGGTCGAGCGCGCCGGCCAGGCCGATCCCGCCGACCGCTACCCCGACGCCGGCACGATGGCGGCCGCGCTCGCCGACGTGGAGGCCGCCCTGCCGCCACCGCGGGCGCTGCGCCTCGCCGGCCTCGGCGGTGGCGGCCACGACCCCGATCCCACCCACGTCGTCGGCTCCAGGGCCCCGGCCGTCTTCGACCAGGATGCCGTCACGAGGCCGGGCCCGGTGTTCGACCAGGACGCCGTAACCGACCGGGGCGACGCGTACCCACCCTTAACCGACGAGATCGAGATCCTCCCCGACCGCCCGACCCCGACCCCCGGCCCGACCCGCGACCCGGCCCCGGCGGCCGTCACCGCACCGGGCCGGATGCCACGGCTCCGCCCCTCTCGCGCCCTGCGCAGCGCGGGGGTCCGGTCGGCTCTGGTGGTCGCGCTGGTGGTGCTGCTCGCCGTGGCCGGCGCGGTCTGGATCGCGGCCGCGCCCCGCGGGCCGGCCGCACCGGTCCCGAACCTGGTGGGGATGGCACGCGACGGTGCCCTCGCCCGTGCCTCCGATGCCGGCTTCGGGGTGAAGACCACCGACCGCGCCGCCGACGATCCGGCCGGCACCGTGCTGGCGCAGGAGCCGGCCGCCGGATCGTGGCTGGGCAAGGGGGGCAGCGTCCGCCTCGTCCTCTCGAGCGGACCGCCCCTGGTGGCGATACCCGAGGTGGCCGGGCGCCCCGAGAAGGACGCGACCGCCGCGCTGGGTGGTGCGGGCTTCGTGGTGGAGACCAGCCGCCGCCACGACGAGGAGGTGCCCGCCGGGACCGTCCTCGGCACCGAGCCGTCGGGCCGGGCTCCCCGCGACGGCCTGGTGACCCTCGTGGTGTCGGACGGTCCCGCGCCGGTGAAGGTGCCCGACGTCGCCGCCGGACACCCCTCGTACGACGACGCCGCCGACGCCCTGCGCGCCGTGCGGCTCACGCCGTCGCGGGTCGACGAGTTCAGCGACTCGGTCGACGAGGGACGCGTGATCCGGACCGAGCCCGCCGCCGGGCAGCTCGCGCCGCGCGATTCCGAGGTGAAGGTGGTGGTGAGCAAGGGGCCCGAGCTCGTCACGGTCCCCGACGTGCGCCACCTGTCCCTCGACGCCGCGTTCAGCCGTCTCGAGAGCGTCGGTCTCCAGGCGTCGGTGCAGGGCCTCTACTGGCCGGGCCGGAAGGTGAAGTTCCAGGATCCCGAACCCGGGACGAAGGCCCGGCCGGGCTCGCAGGTCCAGCTCTACCTCTAGCTCGGGATCCCGGGGGCGTTTGACCCGACGGGCGAGTCGCCGCGTACGATCACCCGGTCATCCCCGTCCGTCCCTTCGATCCAGGAGACCACGTCATGGGAGCTCTCGACGGCCGTGTGGCCATCATCACCGGTGCCGGGCGGGGCCTCGGCCGCGAGCACGCGCTGCTCTTCGCGTCGGAGGGCGCCAAGGTCGTGGTCAACGACCTCGGCGGCGACCTCCACGGCGAGGGCGAGGACCGGGCGCCGGCGCAGCTCGTCGTCGACGAGATCAAGGCCATGGGCGGGGAGGCGGTCGGCAACACCGACAGCGTCGCCGACTGGGACGGCGCCAAGCGCCTCGTCGACACCGCGGTCGAGACGTTCGGCAAGCTCGACGTGCTCGTCAACAACGCCGGGATCCTGCGCGACCGGGTGCTCGTGAACATGACCGAGCAGGAGTGGGACGCCGTAATCCACGTCCACCTGAAGGGCCACTTCTGCCCCACGCACCACGCCGCCGTCTACTGGCGAGAGCAGGCGAAGGCCGGCAACGAGATCAAGGCGTCGATCATCCACACCACGTCCACCTCGGGTCTGCTGGGCAACCCCGGCCAGACCAACTACGGCGCGGCCAAGAGCGGCATCGCCACCTTCTCGCAGATCTGCTCGATGGAGCTGGGCCGCTACGGGGTGCGCTCCAACGCGATCGCCCCCGCGGCCCGCACCCGTCTCACCGAGCAGACCCCAGGCCTGAGCGAGGTCGTGAAGGCCCCCGAGGACGCCGCCACCTTCGACGCCTGGGACCCGGCCAACGTGTCGCCGTTCGTGGCCTACCTGGCCACCGCCGACTGCCCGTTCAGCGGCGAGGCGTTCCTGGTGCAGGGCGGCCTCGTGCAGCGGTTCGCGCCCTGGACCCTCTCGGAGAAGATCGACAAGGGCGACCGCTGGACGGTGGCCGAGCTCGCCGCCGCGGCCGACGGCCTCAAGCCCTCCTCCTGATCCGCCGCCGGCCACCGACGGTCGACCGCCGTCGACGGCTGTCGACCACACTGAGCGTTCGGACCGGTCGCGCGCTCCGGACCCGGTCGAGCCCGCCGGGAGCCCGGCTGTGACGCCCGGCACGAAACGGTCAAACCAGTGCTGACCTGCGGTTTCTCGACGCAAGCGCGTCCGTATTGCGGCTAATAGGACCCTTGCAAGGCGCGACCGCCCCCTTTACCATCGGCACCCTACGTGGTCGTGGCGCGCTGGCGAACGATCGGGCAGAGGTGCGTTCGTCGGCGGTGTCGGGCCGCGTCCGCGCTCACGGCGGGGCGAGCTGTGGCGGGCGCTTGCGGCTCGGGCCGCACGGGAGGACGACAGGATGCATCGGCTGCCACACGGCGGAACTTCCCGTCCGGGCAACGCCCGGCCGGGGAACGGCTACGGACGGCCCATTCGGGTGAGGCCCGACGTACGGATCCCGGAGGAGCCGGCTCCCTGGCTCGATCCGGACTGGTGGTTGGTACCGGCCCACGCCGACGTACCCGTCGAGCGCGCGCTCGACGAGCGTGGTGCCGGCGAGGCCCGGGAGGTCTGACCCCGCCGGCGTGCCCGGGGCGTCGCCTACTCGGTGACTTCCTTGATGGCGCTCTCGAGCTCGGGGTTCCCGCCCGTCATGCCGCCCTGCTGGGCCATCATGAGCTTGGTCATGTCGCCGGAGACCTTCACCTTGCCGGCCATGAACGCCTGCATCCCGGCCTGGGGGTTGCCCGACACGAACACGTCCTTGGCGGTCCCGTAGTCGGTGGTGAGCGTCACGTCGGCGCCGTCGGCGTGTCCCGGTCCGAAGGATGCCGTCCCGCCCTGCGACCCCATGTGGAACTCGCGGTCCGAGTCGAACGGCGTGTCGGTGACGACGAGGTTGACCAGCACGTCGGTCTGGACGGCGGTCTGCGGGTTGTGGTCGGTGACGAGCCGGCCCACCTCGGTGAACCACTCGTCGGAGAGAAATGGGTACTTGGCCACGTTCATCCTCCTGCGGCGCCATGCTCTTGACCGGGCGGTCGAGATCCTACCCATCGGGGCCGATCCGTGCGGGGGGCCGCTCCTAGACTCCGCCCCATGGCCGCCGACCGGGAACCCCTCTCACGCGCCGACGTGCGCCACGTCGCGCACCTGGCCCGCCTGGAGCTCACCGACGGTGAGGTGGAGCTGTTCACCGAGCAGCTCCGGACCGTCCTGGGCCACGCCGACGACCTCTCCGGGGTCGACCTGACGGGCGTTCCGCCCACCGCGCACCCCCTACCGCTGCGCAACGTGCTGCGCGCCGACGTCCCCCGGCCCGGCCTCGACCGCGACGAGGTGCTCGCCGAGGCGCCCGACGCCGTCGACGGGCGTTTCCGCGTCCCCCGCATCCTCGGTGAGGAGGGGTGAGCGCGCCGGTCGGGCCCACGGCGGGCACGCCGGGCGAGACGGCCCGGGCTATCGCCGCTGCCGTGCGCCGGGGCGACCGAAGGGCGCGTGACGTCGTCGAGGAGGCGCTGGCCCGGATCGCCGAGGGCGACCCCGAGGTGCACGCCTTCCTGCTGGTCACCGCGGATGCCGCCCGGACCGCGGCCGACGCCGTCGACGCCGCGGTGCGCGACGGGCGCGACCCCGGACCGCTGGCCGGGGTGCCGATAGCCGTCAAGGACAACCTATGCACCCGGGGCGTGCCCACCACCTGCGCGTCGCGGATCCTCGACGGTTGGCGGCCGCCGTACTCGGCGACGGTGATCGAGCGGGTCCACGCGGCCGGGGGGGTGGTGGTCGGCAAGACGAACCTCGACGAGTTCGCGATGGGATCGTCTACGGAGAACTCGGCGTTCGGCCCGACCCGCAACCCCCTCGACCGGTCCCGGGTGCCGGGTGGGTCGAGCGGGGGCAGCGCGGCCGCCGTCGCCGCCGGGTTCGTACCGCTCGCGCTCGGCTCGGACACCGGCGGGTCGATCCGCCAGCCGGCCTCGCTGTGCGGGGTCGTCGGGGTGAAGCCCACCTACGGGCGGGTGTCGCGCTACGGGCTGGTGGCGTTCGCGTCGAGCCTCGACCAGGTCGGGCCGCTTGCCGCCACCGTCGACGACGCCGCCCTGCTGCTGGAGGCGGTCGGCGGCCCCGACCCCGCCGACTCGACCTCGATCCCCGAGCCCTTCCCGTCGCTCGACCCGGACGACCCGGGGTCCTCGCCCGAGGACCTCTCGGGGCTGCGGGTGGGGATCGTCACGGAGCTGACGCACGCGCCGGGCGTGCAGCCCGAGGTCGTCGCGGCGGTCCTGCGAGCGGCCGAGGTGCTCGAGGAGCGGGGCGCGTCGGTGCGGGAGGCGTCGGTGCCCAGCGCCGGGCTCGGCCTGTCGGCCTACTACCTCATCGCGCCCGCGGAGGCGTCGAGCAACCTCGCCCGCTACGACGGCGTCCGCTACGGCCACCGGGCCGCCGCCGGCGAGATCACCGAGATGTACGGGCGCACGCGCGCCGAGGGCTTCGGCGCCGAGGTCAAGCGCCGCATCATGCTCGGCACCTACGCCCTCTCGGCCGGTTACTACGACGCCTACTACGGCACCGCCCAGAAGGTCCGCACGCTCGTGGGGCGCGACTTCGCGGCCGCGTACGGCGAGGTCGACGCCCTCCTCGCGCCGACCTCGCCCACCGTCGCCTTCGCCCTCGGCGAACGCACCGAGGACCTGCTCGCCATGTACCTCTCCGACGTCTGCACCATCCCCTCGAACCTGGCCGGGCACCCCGCGATCTCGGTCCCCGCGGGGACGGGCGAGGGCGGTCTGCCCGTCGGGGTGCAGGTCCTGGCCCCGGCCATGGGGGAGCCGGTGATGTTCCGGGTGGCCCGGGCCGTCGAGGCCGGGATCGCGGCTGCTGCGGCCGCCGAGGTGGTGACCCCGTGACCGGCGCACAACACGGCTACGAGGCCGTGATCGGCCTGGAGGTGCACGTCGAGCTGGCCACCGCCACCAAGATGTTCTGCGGCTGCCGCAACGAGTTCGGTGCGGAGCCCAACACCAACGTGTGCCCGGTGTGCCTGGGCCTGCCCGGTTCCCTGCCGGTGCTCAACGAGGCGGCCGTCGACTACGCACTGCGCTTCGGCGCCGCCCTCGGGTTCGACGTGCCGCCGGAGTCGGTGTTCGCCCGGAAGAACTACTTCTACCCCGACATGCCCAAGGACTACCAGATCAGCCAGTACGAGCTGCCGATCTGCACCGACGGCCACCTCGACGTCGACGGCGTGCGCATCGGCATCGAGCGGGCCCACCTCGAGGAGGACACCGGCAAGACGCAGCACGCCGGGGAGACGGGCCGGATCCACGGTGCCGAGCACTCCCTCGTCGACTACAACCGGGCCGGGGTGCCGCTCATGGAGATCGTCAGCCGCCCCGACATCCGCTCCGCGGAGCAGGCCCGGGCCTACGTGGCGGAGCTGCGGGGGGTGCTCTCGGCGCTGGGCGTCTCCGACGTGAAGATGGAGGAGGGCTCGATGCGCGTCGACGCGAACGTGTCGGTGCGTCCCACGGGGTCGGAGGTCCTCGGCACCAAGGTCGAGGTCAAGAACATGAACTCGCTGCGCTCGCTGGCGCGGGCGGTCGAGCACGAGATCCAGCGCCAGGTCGGCGTGGTGGAGTCGGGCGGGACGATCGTGCAGGAGACCCGCCACTGGGACGAAGAGGCCGGGGTCACCCACTCGATGCGCACCAAGGAGGGCTCCGAGGACTACCGCTACTTCCCCGAGCCCGACCTGGTGCCCGTGGCTCCCGACGACGCCATGCGGGCGCGGGCCGCGTCGGCGGTGCCCGAGCTGCCCGCGGCCCACCGGGAGCGGCTGGTGCGCGAGTGGGGCATCGCCGCCCACGACGCCCGGGTCCTCGTCGACGACCGCGAGCTGGTGGCGTACGCCGAGGCGGCGGTGGCCGCGGGAGCCCCGGGTCGCGACGTCGCCAACTGGTGCACGGGGGAGATCCTCGGTCACCTCAACGAGACGGGCGGATCCGCCTCGACGTTGGTCCTCGCGCCCGACGGCCTGGCCGAACTGATCGAGCTGGTCACCGACGGCTCGCTCTCGCGCAAGCTCGCCAAGGAGGTGCTCGCCGAGTGCCTGCGCGAGCCCCGGCGGCCCCGGCAGGTGGTGGAGGAGCGCGGTCTGGCCCAGGTGAGCGACGAGGCCGAGCTCGCGGCGGTGGTGGAGCGGGTGCTGGCCGAGCACCCCGCCGACGTGGAGGCCTACCGGTCGGGCGACGACAAGTCCCGCAAGAAGAAGCGCGGCTTCTTCATGGGGGAGCTGATGAAGGCGACCCGCGGCTCGGGCAACCCGAAGCTGCTCAACCGCCTCCTCGACGAACACCTCGGCTGACGATGCCACGGGGCGGGGATCTATCCTCGCCGTCATGACCGACGAAACCTCTCCCAAGCCGCGCAGCTACGAGGTCACCGAGGGCATGGAGCGCGCGCCGGCGCGCGCCATGCTCCGCGCCGTCGGCATGACCGACGCCGACTTCGGCAAGGCGCAGGTGGGCGTGGCGTCGAGCTGGAACGAGGTCACGCCCTGCAACCTGCCCCTCGACCGGCTGGCCAAGCGGGCCAAGGACGGCGTGCGGGCGGCCGGCGCCTTCCCGATCGAGTTCGTGACCATCGCGGTCAGCGACGCCATCTCGATGGGGCACGAGGGGATGCGCGGGTCGCTGCCCAGCCGGGAGATCATCGCCGACTCGGTCGAGTGCGTCATGTGGGCCGAGCGCCTCGACGCCCTGGTCACCTTCGCCGGTTGCGACAAGAGCCTGCCCGGGATGCTGATGGGCGCGGCCCGTCTCAACGTGCCGTCGATCTTCCTCTACGGCGGCAGCATCCTGCCCGGCAACCTGAACGGGCGCCCGCTCGACATCGTCGACGTGTTCGAAGGGGTGGGCGCCTGCGCCGCCGGTGCGATCAGCGAGACCGAGCTGGGCGAGATCGAGCGGGTCGCCTGCCCCACCGAGGGTGCCTGCGCGGGGATGTTCACCGCCAACACCATGGCTTCGGTGGGCGAGGCGCTCGGGATGAGCCTGCCGGGCAGCGCCACGCCGTCGGCCGTCGATCGCCGCCGCGACGACTACGCGTTCGAGAGCGGCCGGGCCGTCGTGGAGCTCCTGCGGCGCGACATCCGGCCCCGCCAGATCATGACCAAGGAGGCGTTCCTCAACGCCACCGCGGTGGCCATGGCCCTCGGCGGCTCCACCAACGCGGTGCTCCACCTGCTGGCGATCGCCCACGAGTGCGGCGTCGAGCTCGAGCTCGACGACTTCAACGCGGTGGGGGCCAAGGTCCCGCACATCGCCGACATGAAGCCGCACGGGAAGTACCACATGACCGACCTCGACCGCATCGGCGGTGTGCCCGTCGTCATGCGGATGCTCCTCGAGGAGGGGGTCCTACACGGCGACTGCCTCACCGTCACCGGGCGCACCGTGGCCGAGAACCTCGCCGCCCTCGACCCGCCCGGCCCCGACGCCGAGGTCGTGCACCCCTTCACCGCTCCGATCCACGCCCAGGGCGGCATCGCCGTGCTCCAGGGCTCGCTCGCCCCCAACGGCGCGGTGGTGAAGGTGGCCGGCATCGACGAGCTCCGCTTCGACGGGCGGGCCCGGGTCTTCGACGGGGAGCAGGCCGCCATGGACGAGATCCTCCGCGGGGGGATCAACCCCGGCGACGTCCTCGTGATCCGCTACGAGGGTCCGAAGGGCGGCCCCGGCATGCGCGAGATGCTCGCCGTGACCGGCGCGCTGAAGGGCGCGGGGCGGGGCGCCGACACCGCGCTGGTCACCGACGGGCGCTTCTCGGGCGGCACCCACGGGTTCTGCGTGGGGCACGTCGCGCCCGAGGCCGTCGACGGCGGGCCGATCGCCTTCGTCCGCGACGGCGACCGCATCGTGATCGACGCCGCCGAGCACACCATCGACCTCGACGTCGACGCCGACGAGCTCGACCGCCGACGGGCCGACTGGAAGCTCCCGGAGCCCCGCTACACCAAGGGCTTCCTGGCCAAGTACGCCCGCTTGGCCCAGGGGGCCGAGAAGGGCGCGATCACCAGCGCCTGACCCGTGCCCGAGATCCTCGAGGTCGAAGCGTCCCGCGTCCTGCTGGAGGCGCACGCCCTGCGCCGGAGGATCGAGGTCGTCGACGCCCCCGACCCCTGGTACCTCAAGCGGGGCCTCACCGAACCCGTGCTGCGCGACGCCCTGGTCGGGCGCCGGTTCGAACGGGCCCGCCGCCACGGCAAGCTGCTGCTCCTCGACACCTCGCGCTCGGGGCCGACCGTCGGCCTGCACTTCGGTATGACGGGCCGGGTCTACGTCGACGGCGAGCCGGCCATCGAACATCTCCGCTGGGGCAGCAACGTCCCCGACCCGGCGTGGGACCGGCTCACCGTCCGGCTCGCGGGCGGGACCGAGCTGTTGGTGCGCGACCCCCGGCGCCTCGGCGCCGTGGAGCTCGACCCCGACACCTCGCCCCTCGGCCCCGACGCGTTGTCGCTGACGGCGGCCGAGCTCGACGCCGCGCTCGACGGCCGGCGCGCCCCCGTCAAGGCGCTGCTGCTCGACCAGGGCCGCGTCGCCGGCCTCGGCAACCTGCTCGTCGACGAGGCCCTGTGGCGGGCGGGCCTCGACCCGGCCCGCCCGGCCGGGGGGCTCGACGCGGGGGAGCGCCGGGTCCTGCTGCGATCGGTGCGCCAGGCACTGCGCACCCTGGGGCGCCGGGGCGGTTCGCACACCGGCGACCTGATGCCGGCCCGGGTCGACGGCGGGCTCTGCCCCCGCGACGGCGCCCCGCTCGTGCGGCGCACGGTCGGGGGCCGCACCACGTTCTCCTGCCCCGCGCACCAGCGCTGAGGGGGTGGGGCCGTTCGGTCCCGGGTCAACCGCCGGCGCGCAGCTCCACGGGCGCGGGGCCGGGGGCGGCCAGCGCGGCGTAGAAGTCGTTCCCCTTGTCGTCGACGACCACGAAGGCGGGGAAGTCCTCGACCTCGATGCGCCAGACCGCCTCCATGCCCAGCTCCGGGTACTCGAGCACCGACACCTCGCGGATGCAGTCCTGTGCCAGCCGGGCCGCGGGTCCGCCGATCGACCCGAGGTAGAAGCCGCCGTGACGCCGGCAGGCCTCGGTCACGGCCCGGGACCGGTTGCCCTTCGCCAGCATCACCAGGCTCCCGCCCTCGGCCTGGAACCGCTCCACGTAGGAGTCCATCCTCCCCGCGGTCGTGGGGCCGAACGAGCCCGAGGCGTAGCCGTCGGGCGTCTTGGCCGGGCCGGCGTAGTACACGCAGTGGTCGCGCAGGTACGAGGGCATCGCCTCGCCGGCGTCGAGGCGCTCGGCGATCCGGGCGTGGGCGATGTCGCGGGCCACGACCATGGGGCCCGAGAGCATCACCCGGGTGCTGACCGGCAGGCGGCTCAGGTCGGCCCGCACCTCGCCCATCGGCCGGTTCAGGTCGATGCGGACCGCGTCGCCGCCGAGGTCGGCGGCGGTGGTCTCGGGAAGGAACCGGGCCGGGTCGTGCTCGAGCTGCTCCAGGAACACGCCGTCGGCGGTGATGCGCCCGAGCGCCTGGCGGTCGGCGGAGCAGCTCACGGCGATGCCGACGGGGCACGACGCGCCGTGGCGCGGCAGGCGGACCACCCTCACGTCGTGGCAGAAGTACTTGCCCCCGAACTGGGCGCCGATGCCCAGGCGGCCCGTGAGGCGGTGGACCTCGGCCTCCAGCTCCAGGTCGCGGAAGCCGTGGCCCGTCGGGCTGCCCTCGGTCGGGAGGGCGTCGAGGTAGCGGGCCGAGGCCAGCTTGGCGGTCTTGAGGGTGTGCTCGGCGGAGGTGCCGCCGACCACGATCGCCAGGTGGTACGGGGGGCAGGCCGCGGTGCCGAGCCCTCTCAGCTTCTCCTCCAGGAAGGCCATGAACCTCGACGGGTTGAGCAGGGCCTTGGTCTCCTGGAACAGGAAGCTCTTGTTGGCCGATCCGCCGCCCTTGGCCATGAAGAGGAAGTCGTAGGCGGCGCCGTCGGCGGCGGCGATCTCGATCTGGGCCGGCAGGTTGGTACCGGTGTTGACCTCCTCCCACATGGTCAGCGGCGCCATCTGGCTGTAGCGGAGGTTGGCGTCGCGGTAGGTCTCGTACACCCCGCGGGCGAGCGCCTCGGCGTCGCGGCCCCGGGTGAGGACGTGCTGGCCCCGCTTGGCCGAGATGATCGCGGTCCCGGTGTCCTGGCACATCGGAAGCACGCCGCCCGCCGCGACGTTGGCGTTGCGGAGCAGGTCGAGCGCGACGAAGCGGTCGTTGTCGGAGGCCTCGGGGTCGTCGAGGATCGCTCGGAGCTGGGCCAGGTGTCCCGGGCGGAGGAAGTGCGCGATCTCCCGCATGGCCTCGCGCGCGAGCAGGGTGAGGGCCTCGGGCTCGACTTGGAGGAAGCTCCGGCCGAGCGCCTCGGTCACCTCGACCCCGCCGCTCCCGAGGGAGCGGTACTCGGTGCGGTCGGCACCGACGGGCAGCAGGTCGGAGTAGGCGAAGTCGGTCATGGGCGCCGACGCTAACGCCGGCGCCCGGCCGGTCACCTACGCGGGTAGCTCCACATACCGGAGAACAACCCGAGGAACACCTCGCCGCCGGTCTCGGCGTCCTCCTCGCGGCGCTGGTCGCGGATCTCCATCACGTGGCGGGCCCCGACGAGGGCGAGCGCCCGGGTGATCTGGTCGTCGGAGTCGAGCGGCTCGCTGACCAGGGAGCCGAGGATCTCCTGGGGTTCCGAACGGGGGGTGAAGAACGGTTCGAGGTCGGGGAGGTGCTCCTCCCGCAGGCCGGTGGTGCGCAGGTCCATGCGAACCTCCCTTCGGCCGGGCCCCGGTACCGGGCCACGGACTCGATCACGGCCACCATAGGCCCGCGTCCGGGCGGGCGGAAGGCACCCCGGCGGGATTTCCGGGGGCCGGGTCGGTCAGACTGGCCCGTCGCCCACCCCGTGCTGGAGGTCGCCGCTCATGGTCACGGAGCTCTTCTCTATCGCCGGCCGTACCGCCCTCGTCACGGGGGGGTCGCGCGGCATCGGCCTGATGATCGCCCGCGGGTACGTGGAGGCCGGGGCGAAGGTCTTCGTCTCGTCGCGCAAAGCCGACGCCTGTGAGCGGGCCGTGGCCGAGCTCGACGCGCTCGCGCCCGGCGCCGCCGAGGCGCTGCCGGCCGACCTGTCGACGGAGGAGGGCTGCCGGGGCCTGGCCACCGCGCTCGCCGAGCGCACCGACCGGCTCCACGTCCTGGTCAACAACGCGGGTGCCACCTGGGGTGCGCCGCTCGAGGAGTTCGACGACGCGGCCTGGAACCGCACGCTCGACCTCAACGTGAAGGGCGTGTTCCACACCACGAAGTTCTGCCTGCCCCTGCTGGAGGCGGCGGCCGGTCCCGACGACCCGGCCCGGGTGATCAACATCGGTTCGATCGACGGCCTCCACGTTCCCGTGCTCGAGACCTACTCGTACTCGGCGTCGAAGGCGGCCGTGCACCAGCTCACCCGCCACCTGGCCCGCCGCCTGGCCCCGTCGATAACCGTGAACGCGGTCGCGCCCGGGCCCTTCGAGTCGAAGATGATGGCCGCCACCCTGGCCGCCTTCGGCGACGAGATCGCGGCGTCGGCGCCGATGAAGCGGATCGGCCGGCCCGACGACATGGCCGGGGTCGCCATCTACCTGGCCTCGCGCGCCGCGAGCTACGTGACGGGGGCCGTCATCCCCGTCGACGGCGGCATCGCCACCACGGCGTGACCGGCGGGCCGGTCACCGGCCGGCGTCGCCGCCGGCCGACCGGTCAGCCGAACCGGCCCGCGACCTTGAGGTCGGCCATCGCCAGCACCTGCTCCAGGTTCTGGGGGCCCCGGCGGAACCGGTCGGAGAGGTCGTCGAGCCCGGCCCCCTCGTCGCGCCAGCGCATGAGGCGGCGCTCCAGGGGGCTGAGGCCCGAGCGGGCGGGGGCCCGGCGGTCGGGGAGGCGGGCCAGCTCGATGATCTGGTCCACGGAGCGAGGGTGGCGGCGGAAGCGCCGGGCGATCTCGCCGTGGGGGACTCCCTCGCGGCTCATCCGGACGACCCGCCGTTCGATCGGGCGGAGGGTGTCGAGGTCGGCCATGGCGCTCCTCCTGACTGGTTCCCTAGCGCGAGCCTAGGCCCGTTCCACCCCCCCGGCCACCGATCGCCGGGCACCGCCGGGCGCGGTCAACCGAGGGCGCCGGACTCCCGGAGCGCCGCGATGCGGGCCCCGTCGTAGCCCAGCACCTCTCGCAGCACGGCCTCGGTGTGCTCGCCCACCTCCGGGGCCCGGGTGGGCACCGGGAGCTCCTCGCCTTCGATCCGGAGGGGGAACGGGAGCTGCTCGGCCCCGAGGCGCTCGGCGGGGATCCACGTGAACCGGTCGCGGAACTGCGGGTCGTCGGGGAGGGTACGGGGCGTGTTGACCGGCGCGAGGGGGAAGTCGGCCTCGATGCCGAGGTCGACCCACTCGGCGGTGGAGCGCGTCCGGAAGACGGCGGCGAGCTCGGCCTGGAGCTCGCGGTTGCCCCGGGCGTGGTCGCCGTACTGCGAGCCCGGCCACCGCTCGAAGAGCTCGATCCTCCCCACCGCGGCGCAGAAGTTCTTCCAGAAGGCCTGCTCCGACGCCATGAAGAGCACGTAGCCGTCGGCCGACTCGTAGATCTGGTACCGGACGCCGCCGCGCATCCCGGCGATCGCCGGTTCGCGGCGCTCGTAGTCGTCGGCGGCGTTGCCGGTGACCTCGCTCTCGGGCCGTTCGTAGGCGCGGTACGTCTCGCTGCGGTACCAGTCGAACGCGGCCGCGGCATCGGACTGGGCCAGCTCCATCTGGCAGCCCTCGCCCGTCGCCCGGGCCCGGATCACGGCGGCGAGGATGGCGAGCGCCGCGTAGAGCGGGGCGGCGTTGATCCCGATCGAGACGTGGTCGGGGATCGCGGGGTAGCCGGCGTCGTCGGTCTCGGGCGAGAAGATCCCGGCCCACGCGTCGTACGCGATCCCGTGGCTGGCCAGGTTCCGGTAGGGGCCGGTGCTGCCGTACCCCGAAACCGTGCACTGCACGATCGACGGGTTGACCGACCGCAGCCGGTCGAAGCCCAGGCCCCGGCGCTCGAGACCGCCCGGACGCATCGCCTCGAGCACCACGTCGGCCCCGCGCACCAGGTCGAGGAAGACCTCCACGCCCTCGTCGGTGCGGAGGTCGAGGACCACGCTCTTCTTGCCCCGGCTGATGTGGAGGTGCATCAGCGACACGCCCTCCACGATGGGCCAGGTCATCCGGCGCACGTAGTCGCCCTGGGGCGACTCGACCTTGACCACCTCGGCACCCAGGTCGGCGAGCGGGGTGGACACGGCCCCGGGGCCGAGCATCGAGCACTCGACGACCCGGACTCCCGCGAGGAGCCCCGGCGCGGTGCTTTCGGGACGGATGGGCGACGTGACCATGGGAGCGCACTGTACCTGACGGTCCGTCAGATACGGCCGGCCGGACGCCGCCCGTACACTCGCGGAGGAGGGCCGGGACGGGCGTAGAGGGGGTTCACGTGGAGTACCGCCGGCTGGGCCGCTCGGGCCTGAAGGTGAGCGTGCTGTCGTTCGGGTCGTGGGTCACCTTCGGGGGTCAGGTCGGCGAGGCCCTCGCGGTCGAGTGCCTCGGCGCGGCCCACGACGCCGGCGTCAACTTCTTCGACAACGCCGAGGCGTACGCCGGCGGCGAGTCGGAGCGGATCATGGGTCGGGCCATCGCCGAGCTGGGATGGGAACGGCGCTCCTACGTGATCTCCACCAAGCTCTTCTGGGGCATCCACGAGGGCGTCAACACCAAGAACACCCTCAACCGCAAGTACCTGCTCGACGCGATCGACGGGTCGCTCGAACGCCTGGGCCTCGACTTCGTCGACATCCTCTACTGCCACCGGCACGACCCCGACACGCCGGTGGAGGAGACCACGTGGGCGATGTCCGACATCGTGGCGTCGGGGCGGGCCCTCTACTGGGGGACGTCCGAGTGGCGAGCCGACGAGATCCGCGCCGCCTGGGAGGTCGCCGAGCGTCACCACCTCCACAAGCCGGTCGTCGAGCAGCCGGAGTACAACCTCCTGCGCCGTCGCAAGGTCGAGCACGACTACGCCCGCCTCTACGACGACATCGGCCTCGGCCTCACCACGTGGAGCCCGCTCGCCTCGGGCCTGCTCACCGGCAAGTACCGCGACGGTGTCCCCCCGGGCAGCCGGGCCGAGCTCCCCGGCTACGAGTGGCTGCGCGACTTCCTCGTCGACCCCGCCGCCAACGCCAAGGTCGAGCGGCTCGCCGCCGTCGCCCACGACCTCGACTGCTCGCTCGCGCAGCTCGCGATCGCGTGGTGTGCGCGCAACCCGCGCGTCTCGTCGGTCATCACCGGGGCCAGCCGGGTCGAGCAGCTCCACGACAACCTGGGTGCCCTCGACGTGATCGGGCGCCTCGACGACGACGTCCTCCGCCGGATCGAGGAGGCGCTCTCCTAGCGCCGGATCCCGGCCTAACCGGCCCGGAGCGCGTCGCGGAGCCGGGAGGGAAGAGGGTTGGTGGGCGGGAGCCGGCCGCCGGTCGCGTCGATCAGCTCGGCCGCGCTGAGCGCCACCCGCAGGCCGTCGGCCTCGACGACCCAGCCGTCGCCGGCCGGCACGACCGTGACCTCGGCGTTGTGCTCGGCGAGGGCGAAGCACGCCACCCGGGCCCGCCACGCCGCCCGCCCGGCGTGCTCCCATCCGGTCTCGGGAACGCCCACGTCGTCGGCGTGGGTGGCCAGCTCGGCGGCGATGTGGAAGGCCTGGAGCCGGACCGGATACGACGGCCACATGGTGGTCATCGTCCCTCCGGCCCGGGCCCGGAGGCGGTGGCGGGTCTCGCAGTCGGCCGGCCACCACTCGGCGAAGATCTCGGTGGGTGCGATGCCCGCGTAGGAGGCCACACCCCAGGCGTTGAACGAGTCCAGGTCGGTGGCACCGGCTCGGGCCGCTTCGGCGAGGAGCGCGTCGAGCGAATCGTCGAGGCAGGCGTGGTGGTAGCGCTCGGTCCACGCCAGGTGGGCGAGCACGTCGCGGACGGTCCATCCCGCGCAACGCGAGGGGCGCTCCCACTCGTCGTCGCTTCGCGACGAGAAGAACGCCCCCAGGCGCACCGCTTCGCGGTCGAGCAGCGGGAAGGGGTCGAGCCCCTCGACGCTCCTCTCCGCACGTCCCGCCCGGGAGTCCCTAGCTGCGATCGTCGATCACCTCCAGGTCGAGGAAGGTCGGCGCGCCGCCGGCGAGCTTCTGCATCTCGCCGGCCATCGCCTGCGTGGAGGGCAGGGCCGAGTTCTCCATCGCCGACTCGTAGGAGTCGAAGAACACGACGTTGACGAGGTGGCTCGGATCGGCGCGGTCCTGGCACAGGAGCGCCCGCCGCGCGGTCCGCTGTCCCTTGGTCTCCGCGTCCCAGCGTTCCTCCAGGGCACGGATCGAATCGAGGTCGGCGGCGTGGAAGTCGACTATCTGCACGAAGCCCATGGTCACCCCCCCATGGTGGTGCTGCTGCGGTGCTTCGAGCGTACGACTCCCCGGCGCCGGTTGGAAGGGCTCCCGGGCCTTGTCGACGGTCTCCCGCGGGGGCATGATCCGTCCTGTGGAGCTGGGCTCACGTACCGAGCCACCCCGGTTCTCCGAGGTGGTGGAGCGCGCCGCCGTGCTCGCCTCGGGCCCGGCGGCGCTCGACACGAACGTCGCCGACACCGCGGCCGTCCCCGAACGGGTGGCCGCGGTGCACGAGCTGGTGGAGCTGGCGGGCGACGATCGGGGGCTGCTCGAGCGGGCCCAGCGCCCGTACCTCGATCGAATCCAGCGCGACTCGGGCGACTTCGCGGCCACGAGCGCGCTCTCGCTCCTGGTCGCCTCGACCGCGCACTCCGACTGGCGCATGGACCGCGGCGGCCGCCGCGACTTCGGTTGGTCCCGCAGCCGGGCGTGAGCCCTTGCCCGGCCCGCCTCGAGCCGTGATAGCATCGTGCCGATGTCTTCGCGTGAACACACCGGGCTTCTCGTAGCCACCTAGCGCACGGCGCCCCGACGCGCCCTGCGCTGCCGACCCCTCGCCCGAGGCGAGGGGTTTTTCATGCCCGCACACCGCCCCCCGACCCCACCCCCCGACCGGAGAACAGGAGAACGGCCATGAAGCTCACCGGTGCCCAAGCCCTCATCAAGAGCCTCGAGATGCAGGGGACCGAGGTCGTCTTCGGCATCCCCGGCGGGGCGATCCTGCCGGTCTACGACCCGTTGATCGAGTCGTCGATCCGCCACGTCCTCGTGCGCCACGAGCAGGGCGCCGGGCACATGGCGGAGGGCTACGCCAACGTCACCGGCCGGCCCGGCGTGGCGATGGTCACCAGCGGGCCGGCGGCCACCAACATCGTGACGCCGCTGTGCAACGCCTACATGGACTCCACGCCGCTCGTGGTGATCACCGGCCAGGTCCCGTACCAGGCGATCGGCTCCGACGCCTTCCAGGAGGCCGACACCGTCGGGATCACGATGCCGGTCACCAAGCACAACTGGCTCGTCACCGACGCCGCCGACCTGCCCCGGATCATCCGGGAGGCGTTCCACGTGGCCACCACGGGACGGCCCGGTCCCGTGCTCATCGACGTCCCCAAGAACGTCTCGAACCAGGTCATGGACTGGTACTGGCCCGACTCCGTCGATCTGCCCGGCTACAAGCCGACCACCAAGGGGCACGCCAAGCAGGTCAAGGAGGCCGTCAAGCTGATGGCGCGGGCCGAGCGGCCCGTGATCTACGCGGGGGGCGGCATCCTCAAGGCCCGCGCCGCGGAGGCCCTGCGGGCCCTGGCGGAGCTGATCGGCGCACCGGTGGTCACGACCCTCATGGCCCGGGGCGCGTTCCCCGACCGCCACGAGCAGGCCCTCGGCATGCCGGGCATGCACGGCAACTACACCGCCATCACAGCCCTCCAGCGCGCCGACCTGCTGATCGCCCTCGGCGCCCGCTTCGACGACCGGGTCACGGGCAAGGTCGACGGCTTCGCGCCCGGGGCCGAGGTGATCCACGTCGACATCGACCCCGCCGAGCTGGGGAAGGTCCGGCAGCCCGACGTGCCGATCGTGGGCGACTGCCGCCTCGTCATCGAGGAGATGACCAAGGTCGCCCGGGCCGACCGGGCCAAGAACGACTGGCCCGATCTGTCGCCCTGGTGGGAGCAGGTCCGCGGCTGGCAGGAGCGCTTCCCGCTGCGCTACGAGCAGCACGACGACGGCCCGCTGAAGGCCCAGTACTGCGTGGAGGCGCTACGCGACAACACACCCGACGACACGATCGTGGTGGCGGGCGTCGGCCAGCACCAGATGTTCGCCAGCCAGTACTGGCGCTTCGACCACCCCTACACCTTCGTGAACTCGGGCGGCCTCGGGACCATGGGCTTCGCGGTGCCCGCGGCGGTCGGCGCCAAGGTGGGCCGGCCCGAGTCCATGGTGTGGGCGATCGACGGCGACGGGTGCTTCCAGATGACGGCCCAGGAGCTCGTGACCGCGAGCGCCGAGCGCATCCCGGTGAAGGTGGCGATCCTCAACAACGCCTACCTGGGGATGGTGCGCCAGTGGCAGGAGCTCTTCTACGAGGAGCGCTACAGCGAGGTCTACCTGTCCCCGGACCTGCCCGACTACGTGAAGTGGTCCGAGGCGATGGGATGCGTGGCGTTCCGCGTCGAGGACCCGTCCGACGTGGTGCCCACGATCGAGAAGGCGAACGAGGTCGACGACCGTCCGGTGGTGATCGACTTCCGGGTCGACTACCGGGAGAAGGTCTACCCGATGGTCCCGGCCGGCGCGACCAACGACGACGTGATCATCGGTCCCGAGCTCGGAGAGGGAGGTCGTTGACATGGGAGGCGAGCTGGGCTCCACCCACCACATCCTGAGCGTCCTGGTCGAGAACCGATTCGGCGTGCTCTCGAGGGTCGCGGGGCTGTTCTCCCGCCGGGGGTACAACATCTACTCCCTGGCGGTCAGCCCCACCGAGGACGAGCGGTTCAGCCGGATGACGATCGTGGTCGACACCGAGTCGGCACCCATCGAGCAGATCACCAAGCAACTGAACAAGCTCGTGCCGGTGGTGAAGATCCTCGAGCTGGCCGAGGCCGACGCCGTGGAGCGCGAGATGCTCCTCGCCACGGTCAAGGCGTCGGCCGAGCTCCGGTCGCACGTGACCGAGCTGGTCTCGATCTTCGAGGCCAAGATCCTCGACGTCGGCCACGAGGCGATGACGATCATGGCCTCCGGTACGCCCGGCAAGCTCGACGCCTTCTCGGAGCTGCTGGCACCGTTCGGGATAGTCGAGCTCCAGCGGACGGGCCGCATCGCGCTCCCGAAGCTGGCCCGCCGGCCCAAGGCGCGCCGCCTGCGGGCGGTGCCCGGCGGCTCCTGAGCCGTAAGCTGCCGCGCCGCGTGCCGTCTCCCAGGAGGACCCCATGCCCGCGACCGTCTACTACGACAACGACGCCGACCTCGGCCTGCTGCACGACCGCAAGGTGGCCGTGCTGGGCTACGGCTCGCAGGGCCACGCCCACGCTCTGAACCTGCGTGACTCCGGCGTCGACGTCCGGATCGGGCTGCGCGAGGGATCGGCGTCGAAGGCGAAGGCCGAGGAGGCGGGCCTGCGCGTGCTGCCCACCGCGGCGGCCGTCGCCGAGGCCGACGTGGTCATGGTCCTGCTGCCCGACACGGAGCAGAAGAAGGTGTGGGAGGCCGACATCGCCCCCAACCTGCGCGAGGGTGGCTCGCTGGCGTTCGCCCACGGCTTCAACATCCACTTCCACCAAATCGAGCCGCCGCCGGGCATCGACGTGTGGATGATCGCCCCCAAGGGCCCCGGGCACCTCGTCCGCCGGACCTACGAGGAGGGCGGAGGGGTCCCGGCCCTGGTGGCCGTGGCGCAGGACGCGACCGGCTCGGCCCGGCAGATCGCTCTCGCGTACGCCAAGGGCATCGGGGCCACCCGGGCGGGGGTGCTCGACACCACGTTCGAGGAGGAGACCGAGACCGACCTCTTCGGCGAGCAGGTCGTGCTGTGCGGAGGCCTGGTGGAGCTGATCAAGGCCGGTTTCGACACCCTGGTGGAGGCCGGCTACCAGCCCGAGTCGGCGTACTTCGAGACGCTGCACGAGGTGAAGCTCATCGTCGACCTCATCTACGAGGGCGGCATCTCCAACATGCACTACTCGATCTCCGACACCGCCGAGTACGGCGACATGACCCGGGGCCCACGCGTCATCACCGACGACACCCGGGCCGAGCTGCGGCGCATCCTCGGTGAGATCCGCAGCGGCGAGTTCGCGCACGAGTGGATCGCCGAGAACGAGGCCGGCCGCCCCGAGTTCAACCGGCTGCGCGAGAAGTCGATGAGCCACCCGATCGAGAAGGTGGGGGCCGAGCTGAGGGCGATGATGCCGTGGATCGCCGCGGGCAAGGTGCGCCCCCAGGACGCCTCGGGCGGCTGACGCCGAGCGGCCGGACCGGCGGGCGCCCTCAGATCCGGGTCGCGGAGAGGCCCACCGCCAGCGCGCCGGCGGCTTCGAGCATGGCGTCGCGGCCGGTCCGGCCGACGCCGGTCGCGTTCGCGAAGGCGTGGACCAGGCCCCGGTGCCGCCGCAGCGCCACCGGTACCCCCGCCGCCCGCAGCCGGGCGGCGTAGGCCTCGCCCTCGTCGCGGAGGGGGTCGAAGCCCGCCGTCGCGACGTACGCGGGCGGTAGCCCGGACAGGTCGCCGGCGAGCAGCGGTGAGGCGCGGGGGTCGAGGGCGGCCTCGGCGCCGGGCAGGTAGTGGTCGCGGTACCAGTCCATGGTCGCCTCGGACAGGTAGAAGCCCTCGCGGAACAGCTCGTAGGACCGGCTCTTGGCCGACAGGTCGGTGACCGGCACGAACAGGAGCTGGAAGGCCGGCCGGGCCCCGCCGTCGCGCGACGCGAGCTGTGACACGACCGCGGCGAGGTTGCCGCCCGCGCTGTCGCCGCCGACGGCGACGGCCTCGGGCGCGACGCCGAGATCGGAGGCGTTCGCGACCGCCCAGCGGAAGGCCGCGAGGGCGTCGTCGACCGCGGCGGGGAACTTGTCCTCGGGCGCCCGCCGGTAGTCGACCGACAGGACCGCGACGCCGGAGTGACGGCATAGGAAGCGGCAGGTGTTGTCGTGGCTGTCGATGCTGCCCAGCACCCAACCGCCGCCGTGGTAGTACACGAGCAGCGGCGGCGCCGTCTCACCGCCGGTGGCCGGGGCGGCCCCCGGTGGCCGGTACAAGCGTGCCGGCAGGGTGCCGGCGGGGCCCGGGAGCTCGATGTCGCTCACCCCGCCCACCGGGACGGGCGGCCCGCCGAAGAGCGTCGCCTCCCGTTCCACCTCGGCCCGGGCCTCGGCGACGGTGAGCTTCTCGTAGGAGGGTTCGCCCCCCAGCTCCAGGAGCTTGAGGCCGAGGCGCACCTCCGGGTGGAGGTCCTGGCCGTCGACGACCACGGGCGGGCCGCCGAGGGCACGCAGGAGCGCGGGCGGGGCCGAACCCGCGGCGCGGGCGACGAAGCGCTCGAGCTGGTCCCGCAGGGCGCCGGCGCCCGTGGTCACGCCGGGCCGCCCGACGCCCCTCCGGGCGGCGGGGGCGGAGGCGGAGGAGTGGCCGCGCCCGCGGGCGGCGGGGGCGGAGGCGGGGTAGCGGCGGCGCTCGCCGGCGGTGGGGGAGGAGCCGACGGCGTGGCGGAGTCCGCCGGCGCGGCGGGCCACTCGGGCCCGGCGGGAGGTGTGGCCTGGAGCTGGGACTTCGCCTGGGTGATCTCGCCGACCAGGCGCTCGATCTCGTCGTCGTCGCCTGCCTGGGCGCCCTCGGTGTGCTGGCGGAAGACCAGCGCCCCCAGGTCGTGGGTCAGCTCGGAGATCCGGCGGTTGGTCTTGACGTCGTCGAGCTTCTCCTGGCCGGCCTTCATGCCCTCCTGGGCCTTGTCGCCCACCTGGCGGGCGGCCTCCTTGACCTTGTCCATGAACCCCATGGCGTCTCCTTCCGCTTCTTGCGCGCACCGGTTGCCGCGCCGTGCCGTGACGGTACTCCGCGGCCGAGACCGGTACCGAGGGGTGTGGTCACGCCGGAGTTGCCGGAGGTGACAAGCGGTCCCTCAACTCCTCGCGGCAAAGAGCCGATGGGAACCGTTGAGGCGCGGGAACGCCGTGCCGCTGACCTGAGGTGGCAGGAGCCATGCCGGACAGCGCAGACAAGCCCGGTCGCCCGGGCACCGACCGGCGCGGGGGACGGAGCCGCGAGCGGTCGGGCGGCGCCGGTCGCGGCACGGGCGAGCGCGCCCGGCGGAGCGGCCGGGTCCTGTCGCCGCGCAGCCGCACCTTCCGGGCTCTGGTCGAGGGCACCACCCACATGGTGGTGCTCATCGACGCGGACGCCACCGTCATCTACGTCAGCCCGTCGGTGCGGATCCTCCTCGGCTACGAGCCGAAGGACCTCATCGGCCGTTCGCTGATCGACATCGTCCACCCCGACGACCTGGACGCCGCCGCCGAGGGCATGGCCTACGAGGCGGCCCACCCCGGGCGCACCGAGCTCGAAGCCGGCGACATGGCCATCCCGCACGAGTACCGGGTCCTCCGGGCCGACGGCTCCTGGACGACCGTCGAGGTGCTCGGCAACAACCAGCTCGACGATCCCGACGTGGCCGGGATCCTCATCGTGGCCCGCGACATCACCGACCGGTGCCTGACCGACGAGACGGTCGATCTCCTCTCCAACAGCGCCCCGCTCTCCCGCGTCCTGCGCTCGGTGGCCGGGATCATCGAGAGGCAGATAAGGGGACTCAGCGTCGGGATCCGCGTCGAGGTCCCCGACGGCGGCACGCTGTTGGCGCCGCGAGGCGAGCCGCTCCTCGTGTCGACACTGCCTGGCGTCCTGGCGGGGCAGCCCGCCGCCGACGGGCCCACGCCGTGGGAGCTGGCCCTCGAGACCGGCGAGCCGGTCGTGGCCGCCGACGTGGCGGCCGACGACTCGCAGATCGCGCCCTCGGTGAGGGCCGCGGCCGCGCAGCTCGGCCTGCGCGCGTGCTGGGCGCTGCCCGTACCGGACGTCGACGGCGACGCGCCCATAGGGTGCATCGTGGCCTGGTCGACCGAACCCGGCGAACCCCTCATCGGGTACTGGGTCGCGCTCCGCCGGGCGCTCCGGCTGGCCTCGCTCGCGATCACCCGCAGCCGCACCGAGGACCGTCTCCGGTGGGCGGCCACGCACGATCCCCTCACCGGGGTCCTCAACCGGGCCGCCTTCGTGGAGCGGGTGGAGAAGGTGCTCCGCCGCCACCCCGCCCCCGTCCGCCACGCCGTGATGTTCGTCGACCTCGACCACTTCAAGCCCGTCAACGACCGGCACGGACACGTCGTCGGCGACGGGGTCCTCATCGTGGTGGCGCGCCGCATCGAGGCCGTGCTGCGCCAGGGAGACACCGTGTCGCGGGTCGGTGGCGACGAGTTCTGCGTCCTCTGCGCCGACGTCGACCAGCCGACCGCCGAGGCGGTGGCCGCCCGGATCGTCGCCGCCATCGGCGAGCCGATGGTGGTCGACGGCGTCCAGGCCCAGGTCGGAGCCAGCGCCGGGCTGGCCATCGGGTCCGGGCCCGACGACACCGCCGCGAGCCTGCTCCGCCGCGCCGACTCCGCTCTCTACGACGTGAAGGAGACGGGCCGGGGCCGCTGGCAGGAGCATCGGTCGGCCTGAGCGGTCAGCGCAGCACCAGGCCCCGGTAGGAGTCGCGGAAGCCCGCCGCGCGCAGGGCCGCCGCGTGCGGGGACTCCCGGGCGGTCGTGGCGTCGATGCGGACCAGGTCGACGGAGCGCAGGCGGCCACCCTTCACCAGGTCGACCAGGGCCTCGACCCACGCCTCGGCCGGCGCGCCGAACGTGGCGAGGGACCGCCCGCCCCGGTCGAGGAACCCCACCGGGTCACCGCCGGTGAGTACCACGAACGCGCCGGCCGACCGTGACGGCCGCGGCGATCCCTCCGGGGTCTCGGGCCAGCGCAGGGCGGCGCCGTAGGGCTGCGCCGGATCGGTGGCGGCGAGCGTGACCCAGCCGCCGGGGTCGGTGCCTGAGGCGTCGCGTTGCGACCGGAGCCGGTCGACGGCACCGGGGAGCGCGAACTGGGCCGCGCCGAGCCCGGCGACGAAGTAGCCACGACGGGCCCGCCCCGCCTCCTCCATCGCCTTCAGGACGGGGTACACGGCGGCGAAACCCCCGTCGACCCCCTCCGCCCGCACCGCTTCGCGGGCCAGGACCCCGTGGCGCCCGAGGAGGGCCTCCGCCCACGCGTGGACCCGCTCGGTGGGCGACGCGACCGGCGTGCCGGGCGGGACCACGAGTGACCAGCGTCCGGCGCCTGCCGGAGGACCGAGCCGGGTGAGCCGTCCCGGCCGGGGCCGCCCCCGCGCCGTCCGCCGGCGCAGCGCCCCGGAGAGGACGGCGCGCAGCGGCGCCAGGGAGTCGTTGGTGACCTCCCCGGCCCAGACGAGGTCCCACAGCGCGGCGAGGACCTCGGCCTCGGTCGCGGCCGGGCCCGCGGCCGCGACCAGGTCGGGCCAGAACGACGCCCCCGAACCCGCCAACCGCCCCCGGATCGCGTCGTGGACCGGGCCGGGGGGAGCGGAGCGGTCGGGGTCGGCGAGCCGGTGCAGCGTCCGGAGCCGGTCGCGGGGCAGGAGCACGACGCGGCCGTCGTCGCGGCCGATGGCCCCGGCGCCGACCCAGACCAGCTCCCCGGCGCCGCACAGCGCGTCGAGGTCGCGGCCCCGGTATCGCGCCACCCGTGACGCCAGGACGTCGGCCTCCAGCGACGAGGCCGGGACCGCGGCCCCGGCGATCGAGTCGACGGCCTCCAGCAGCGCGTCGACCCCGGCGTCGGGGCGCCCCACGCCCTGCCAGGCGGGGAGGAAGCGGGCCAGCACCACTGGATCGACGGGCTCCACCTCGTGGCGCAGCACCGCCAGCGACCGGCGGCGCAGGCGGCGCAGCACGCCGGCGTCGCACCACTCCCGGCTCGTGCCGCCGGGGTGGAGGCGTCCCTCGACGAGGCGCCCCGCCTCGACCAGCCGGCGGAGGGGAGGGCCCACCGCCGTGGGGTCGAGGCCGAGGCGGCGCGCCACCTCGAGAGCGGTGAACGGACCGTGGGTGCGGGCGTAGCGGGCGACGAGGTCGTCGAGCGGGGCCGCGACAGGTTCGGTGAAGGAGCCGGGGAGGCCGCGCGGGACAGCGGCGCCAAGGGCATCGCGGAACCGCGCTGCGTCCTCGGCTGCGGCCACCCGGGCCTCCCCGGCGATCCGGATCCGGATCGCGCGGCGTTCGTCCACGAGGCTATCCACCCACGCCGACGCCTGCGCCCCGACCCCTCCGCCGGGTCCGTCGAGGGGCGGTGCGCACCGGGCGCCGATCTCGTCGACGGTGAGATCGCCCAGCTCGCGGAGGAGGTCGTGGACGTCGTCGGGGCCGCGGGCCCGGCGCGATCCCTCGGCGAGGCGCTGGAGCTCCAGCTCCACCTCGGCGACCACGGCCGGGTCGAGCAGCTCGCGCAGCTCGTCGTCGCCGAGGAGCTCGCGCAGCAGCTCGCGGTCGAGCGACAGCGCCGCGGCGCGGCGCTCGGCCAGCGGGGCGTCGCCTTCGTACATGTAGACGGCAATCCAACCGAAGAGGAGCGACCGCGCGAACGGCGACGCGTGCGGCGTGTCGACGGCCACGGCGCGGATGGCCCGGGATCGCAGGCCCGACAGCACCTCCCGCAGCGCGGGGAGGTCGAACACGTCCTGCATGCACTCACGGTCGGTCTCGAGGAGGATCGGGAACGACGGGTGGCGCGACGCGACGTCGAGGAGGTCGGCGGAGCGCTGCCGTTGCTGCCACAACGGGGTCCGCCGGCCCGGTGCCCGCCGGGGCAGGAGCAGCGACCGGCCGGCCGCCTCCCGGAACCGGGACGCGAACAGGGCCGTCGACGGGAGGTGCTCGGCCACGATCCTCTCCGCGTCGTCGGGGTCGACGAGGAGCGCCTCGGTCGGCACCGCCTCCACCGCCTCGGGCAGCCGCACGACGATGCCGTCGTCGCTCCACAGGGCCGGTACGGGGCTGCCGAAGCGCTCGCCGAGGGTGTGCTCGATGCACATCGCCCAGGGTGCGTGCACGCGCGCCCCGAACGGCGACAGCACGCAGACCCGCCAGTCGCCGATCTCGTCGGGGAAGCGCTCCACCACCACCGTCCGGTCGTCGGGCACGGTGCCGGTGGCCTCGGCCTGGTCGGCGAGGTAACGGAGGAGGTTCGACGCGGCGCGCTCGTCGAGGCCGGCATCGCGCCGCAGCAGCCGGCGGGCCGTCTCGGGCCCGGCGGCCCGCAGCTCCCGGACCGTCGCCCCCACCGCCCGGCCCAGCTCCAGCGGGCGGCCCGGTCCGTCGCCGTGCCAGAACGGGGTGCTGCCGCCCTCTCCGGGCGCCGGCACCACCACCACCCGGTCGTGGGTGATCTCGTGGATGCGCCACGTGCTGGCGCCGAGGACGAACGTGTCGCCGGGCCTCGCCTCGTACACCATCTCCTCGTCGAGCTCTCCGACGCGGGCGCCGTCGGGCAGGAACACGCCGAACAGGCCCCGGTCCGGGATCGTGCCCCCGTTGGTGACGGCCAGGCGCTGGGCGCCCTCCCGCCCGCGCACGCGCCCGTGGAGGCGGTCCCACACGATCCGGGGCCGCAGGCCCGAGAACTCGTCGGACGGGTAGCGGCCGGCGAGCATGTCGAGCACCGCCTCGAACACCCGGGGCGAGAGCTCGTGGTAGTTGGCGGCCCGGCGGACCAGGGCCAGGAGCTCATCGACGGCCCACTCGTCGAGGGCGCACGCCGCCACCACCTGCTGGGCCAGGACGTCGAGCGGGTTGCGGGGGATCCGCGTCTCCTCGACGCGGCCCTCGCGCATCCTCCGGACCACCACTGCGGCCTCGAGCAGGTCGCCCGGGTGCTTCGGGAAGACCTTCCCGCGGCTCGGTTCACCGATCCGGTGACCGGCCCGGCCGACGCGCTGGAGGCCCCGGGCCACCGACCGGGGCGACTCGACCTGCACCACCAGGTCGACGGCCCCCATGTCGATCCCGAGCTCCAGCGAGCTGGTCGCGACCAGGCCCCGCAGCCGGCCGGCCTTGAGGTCGTCCTCGATGGCGAGCCTCTGCTCCCGGCTCACCGATCCGTGGTGGGCGCGCACCAGCGGCGGGCGGTCGCCCGGGTCGCCGGTCCCGGCGTGCATCGTGTTGAGGCGCTCCGCCAGCCGCTCCGCGAGCCGCCGGGAGTTGACGAAGACGATCGTCGAGCGGTGCGAGAGGATCAGGTCGAGCAGGCGCGGGTAGACGTGCGGCCAGATACCGGCGCGGGCTTCGCCCGGGCCCGGCGTCGAGGGTCGGTCCCCCGCCGCGCCGGGTGCCGTCTCACCGGGCGCCGACAGGTCGTCGACCGGTACGACGACCTCGATGTCGAGGTCCTTGCCGGTCCCGGCGTCGACGATGGAGACCGGCCGGGGGGTGCCGGTCCCGTCGTGGCCGCCGAGGAACCGGGCGATCTCCTCCAGCGGCCGCTGGGTGGCCGACAGGCCGATCCGCTGCGGGGGCCGGGCCGTGATCTCCTCCAGTCGCTCGAGCGACAGGGCGAGGTGCGCCCCCCGCTTGGTGCCGGCGACGGCGTGGATCTCGTCGACGATCACCGTCTCGACCGCCCGCAACGTGTCGCGGGCCCGCGACGTCAACATCAGGTACAGCGACTCGGGGGTGGTGATCAGGATGTCGGGAGGCCGGCGGAGCATCGCCTGGCGCTCGGCGCCCGGCGTGTCGCCCGTCCGCATCCCGACCCGGACGTCGTGGGACTCGGCGCCGGCGCGCTCCGCGGCCCGGACGATGCCGGCCAGCGGGGCGCGCAGGTTCTTCTCCACGTCGACGGCCAGGGCCTTGAGCGGCGACACGTAGAGGACCCGCGTCCGTCGTGCCGCCACCGGGGCGGGGGCCCCGAAGGCGAGCCGGTCGAGGGCGGCCAGGAACGCGGCCAGCGTCTTGCCCGAACCGGTGGGAGCGAGGATCAGCGTGTGGCCACCGGCGACGATCTCGGGCCAGCCCTGCGCCTGGGCGGGGGTGGGATCGCCGAACGCCTCGCCGAACCAGTCGCGGACCGGGGCGGAGAACGGCGCGGGCGGCACTCCGCCGAGGTTACCGACCGGGCAGGGCGTCGAGGATCGCGTCGGCCCAGGCGACATCGGGCCGGGGTCGGCGCCGCCCGGCCCACTCGTCGGGGACCTCGATCTCGAGCCGTACGAGGGCCCCGCCGAGGGTCTTGCCGAGGTTGTCGGCCCGCAGCGAGCGGGGCCCCCCGCCGCCGAGCGCCCCGTGCATCACGAAGTTCAGGGCCCACACGTTGGGAGCCTCGTAGCGCACGACCTCGCCTCGCACCATGGCCCCGAAGTGGGCCTTGACCCGCTCGGCCGTCACCTCGCGGCGGATCAGCTCGAAGGTGGCGGCGTCGTCGGCGAAGATCGCCACGTTCGAGATGTCGCCCTTGTCGCCGGACCGGTAGCCGCAGATCTCCCTCAGGGCCAGGCGGGCCATCACACCACCTCCTCGACCGTGACGCGCACACCGGGGTCGACCAGGGCCTTGTCGACGAGCGCGGGCCAGATGCCGAGCAGCTCGCTCGGCCGGCCGCCACCGAGGCTGCGGCCCATGCCCGTGAGGCCGGCGGGTGGGGCCGACAGGGTGAGGGGCACCATCTCGCGGCCCACCCGGGCGGCGACGTCGCGGTCGTCGCAGCGCCAGGCCGCGCGCAGCACCACCTCGGGCGGTTCGTGCTCCGGGTCGACGGGCTCCGCGGTCGGGCCGCCCAGGGCGTCGACGCCCCAGTACTCGAAGAGCCACTCGTCGACGGGCAGGCCCGCCATCTCGACCCGCCGGGCGAAGATCGCCGCCGTGGCCCGGGCCTTCTCGTGGGCGCTGGGCCACCCGAACGCGACGCGGGCCTCGCCGGCCCAGCCGACGTGGTGCGCGATCAACGCCTTGTAGGTGGGGGTGGCGGCCCGGCCCCGCACGCCCTCGACCCGCACCCGGTCGCCGCCGAGGTCGGTGAAGGTCGCCGAGGTGAAGTCGGAGACGACGTCGGGGGAGAGGTAGGCCGCCGGGTCGTGGACCTCGTAGAGGAGCTGGTGGCGGACGGTGTCGAGGTCGACCCGGCCACCCGACGCCGCCGGCTTGGTGATGACGGCCGTGCCGTCGGGGTCGACCTCGGCGATCGGGTAGGGCAGGTCCCACGGGTGCGGGACGGTCCACCACTCGCCGCTGAAGTTGCCGCCCACCGACTGGCCCGAGCACTCGAGGAGGTGCCCGACGAGGGTCCCCGCGGCCAGGCGGTCCCAGTCGTCGGCGGCCCAGCCGTGCTCGAAGATGCACGGCGCCAGGAACAGCGCCGCGTCGGCGACGCGGCCGGTGATCACCACGTCGGCCCCCTGGCGCAGGGCCTCCACGATCGGGGCGGCGCCCAGGTAGGCGGACGCGAAGAGCGGCTCGGCCGGGAGGGCGTCGAACGCCTCGCCCGTCTCCATGTGGGCGAGACCGCTCGACGTGGCGGCGGCCAGGTCGGGGAGGCGCCCCATGATGTCGTCGCCGAGCACGGTGGCGATCCGCAGGCCGGTCAGGCCCAGGGCCCGGGCCGTGTCGATGGCGGCGCGGGCCGCGGCGGTCGGGTTGATGCCCCCCGCGTTGGTGATGACCCGGGTCCCGCCCTCGGCCACGGCCGGCAGGGCGGCGCCCAGGTACAGGGGCAGGTCGCGGGTGTAGCCGCGCGCCTCGTCGCGCTGGCGGTCCTTCTGGAGTATGGCCAGGGTGAGCTCGGCGAGCGCCTCGAGGCACAGGTAGTCGACCCCTTCGGCCAGGAGGCCGGCCACGCTGCGGGGGGTGTCGCCGTAGAAGCCCTGGCCGCCGGCGATGCGGATGGTCCGACCGTCCACGATCAGCCCGCCGCGTGGACGGGCGGGCGGCGCGACGCCCACGGGTGGGCCGCCTCGACCTGCGACGCCACCCGCACCAGCACGTCTTCACGCCCGTAGGCGGCCACGAGGTGCACCCCGATCGGCAGCCCGTCGGCGTTCTCCCGCCACGGGAGCGAGACGGCCGGCTGCCCGGTGGCGTTGAACGGCGGGGTGAACGGGGTGAACGCGCCGGCCCGCAGGAAGCCGGCCAGGGGTTCGTCGGGCGGTGAGGCGAACGTGCCCAGCGGTACCGGCGGCTCGGCCAGCGTGGGGGTGAGCAGGAGGTCGAAGCCGCTGTCCCACCACGCGGCCACGTCGCGCCCGAAGCGCTCCATGGAGGCGACCGCGGCCAGGTACTGACCCGAGGTGACGGCCCGGCCCGCCTCGGCCATGGCCCACGTGAGGGGCTCCACGTCGTCGGCGGTGATGGCCCGGCCGATCGCCGCCCCGAACGCGTCGAGCCCGGCCGCGGCGCCGGCGAACCACGCCACGCCGAACTGCATGACCAGTTCGGGGTTGGCGAGAGCGGCGGGGAACGCCGGCTCCACGGCGTGGCCGAGCTCCTCCAGAGCCCGGGCCGCGTCCTCGGCGGCGGCGACGCAATCGGCGTGCACCGGCCCGGTGTCGAGGGGGTTGGCGGTCAGCAGCCCGATCCGCAGGCGCCCGGGGTCGGCGCCCACCTCGTCGCGCGCCGGGCGGGGGAGCGCGGGGGCGATCACCGGGTCGCCGGGGAACGGTACGGAGATCACGTCGAGCGCGGTGGCCACGTCGCGCACCGACCGGGCGATGAGGTTCTCGACCGGCAGCGGCGACGAGATCTGGCCCACTCGCGGGCCGAGCGACGACCGGCCCCGGCTCGGCTTGAGGCCGACGAGCCCGCAGCAGCTCGCCGGGATGCGGATGGATCCGCCGCCGTCGTTGCCGTGCGCGACGGGCACCATGCCGCTCGCGACCGCGGCCGCCGAGCCGCCGCTCGACCCGCCGGTGGTGCGTGACGTGTCCCACGGGTTGCGGGTGGGTCCGTAGGCGGGCGGCTCGGTGGTGGGCACGAGCCCGATCTCCGGCGTGTTGGTCCGGCCCACGCACACCAGGCCCGACGCGAGGAGCCGCCGGGCGAGGTTGTCGGTCGCGGGCGCGCGGTACCCGGCCTCCTTCAGCGGTCGCAGCCCCTCGTGGTAGGGCTCGCCCTCCATCGCGCACATCAGGTCCTTGAACAGGGTCGGCACCCCGCGGAACGGCCCGTCGGGCAGGTCGCCGGCGGCATCGGTCCGGGCCGCTTCGAACCGTTCGTGGATCACCGCGTTGAGCTGCGGGTTCAGGGCCTCGATGCGGGCGACGGCGGCGTCGACGAGCTCGGCGGGCGACGCGTCGCCCCGTCGCACCAGCTCGGCCTGCGCGGTGGCGTCGAGGAGGGAGAGGTCGTCGGTCATGACCGGGGACGCTAGGCCCTGGGCCGTCGGAGCGTCGAGAGACCCACCGGCCTGGCATGCTGCGGGCGATGGCCGTGTCCGAGGTCGCCTCCCTCCCCACCCCGGCGCTGGTCGTCGACGCCGTCGCGCTGGGCCACAACCTCGACACCATGGCCGGCGCCCTCCCCGGCGGTAGGTGCCGGCCGCACGTCAAGGCCCACAAGTGCACGGCGCTGGCCCGCGAGCAGGTCGCCCGCGGCCACCGGGCCCTCACCGCGGCCACGACGAGGGAGGTCGTGGGCCTGGCCCGCGCCGGCCTCGGCGACGACCTCCTCCTCGCCAACGAGACCGTGGACCCCGCGCGCCTCGCCGGCCTGGCGGCCCTCGTCGCGGCCGGATCGGCCCGGGTGACGGTGGCGGTCGACAGCGCGGCCACGGTCGACGCGGTGGCCGCCTCGGGCCTGCGGGAGGTGCTCGTCGACGTCGACGTGGGGATGCCCCGCTGCGGCTGCCCGCCCGGAGACGCCGGCGGGCTGGCGGAACGGGCCCGGGCTCGTGGTCTCGAGGTGAGAGGTGTGATGGGCTACGAGGGCCACGTGGTGGGGAACCCCGACCGGGCGGCCCGGACCAGCCAGACCGAGGCCGCCATGGCCCTGCTCGCCGCGGCCCACGCCGAGGTCGGCGGCGAGGTCGTCTCCGCCGGGGGGACCGGCACCTTCGACGTCAACGTCTGGTGTACCGAGATCCAGGCCGGCTCGTACGCGTTGATGGACACCGCCTACGCCGCGCTGGACCTGCCGTTCCGGATCGCGCTGAGCGTGGAGGCCACGATCGTGTCGGTGTCACCGAGGGGGTGGGCGGTGGCCGACTGCGGGCTCAAGGCCCTGGGCATGGACCACGGCAACCCGTCGGTCGACGGCTACGAGGTGTTCTTCTGCTCCGACGAGCACGTGACCCTGATCCCGGGCGACGGGACCCGGCCGGCCGTGGGCGATCGGGTCCGGGTCGTGCCGGCGCACGTCGATCCCACCGTGGCGTACCACGAGGTGATGCACGTCGCCGACCCCGACGGCCGGATCCTGGAGTCGTGGCCCGTCGACCTGAGGGGCTGGTGACCGGGCCGGGCGCGCGGCCGTAGGCTGCCGCCGACGCCGTCAGCGAGGGGGAGCGATGGCCCAGGTCCAGACCGTCCGCGGCCCGGTCGAGGTGGGCGACCTCGGCGTGACGCTCATGCACGAGCACGTCTTCGTGCTCAGCCGCGAGCTCATGGACAACTACGCCACGGGTTGGGACGAGGAGGAGCGGGTCGCCGACGCCGTGGAGCGCCTCCGGGCCCTGGCCGGGGTCGGGGTCTCGACGATCGTCGACCTGACCGTCGTCGGCCTCGGCCGCTATCTCCCGCGCATCGAGCGGATCGCCGCCGAGGTGCCCGTGAACATCGTGGTGGCGACCGGTCTCTACACCTACAACGACCTCCCGATGTACTTCCACTACCGCGGTCCCGGGACCGTCCTCGACGGCGACGACCCGCTGGTCGGGATGTTCGTGACCGACATCCGGGAGGGGATCGCCGGCACCGCCGTGAAGGCGGGGATCCTCAAGTGCGCCACCGACGAGCCGGGGGTCACGCCGGGGGTGGAGCGGGTGCTGAGGGCCGTGGCCCGGGCCCACCGTGAGACCGGGGCGCCGATCTCGACCCACACCCACGCCGGGACCCGGCGGGGCCTCGAGCAGCAGGCGATCTTCACCGAGGAGGGCGTCGACCTGTCGCGGGTCGTGATCGGGCACTCGGGTGACACCACCGACGTCGCGTACCTCGAGGAGCTGATCGCCAACGGCTCGTACCTCGGCATGGACCGGTTCGGCATCGACCTCGTCCCCTTCGAGGACCGGGTCGGGATCGTCGCCACCATGTGCGAGCGGGGCCACGCGGACCGGATGGTGCTCTCCCACGACGCCTCGTGCTTCATCGACTGGCTGCCCCACGACCTCCTGCCGGTCGTCATGCCGAACTGGCACTACCTGCACATCCACCACGACGTCCTCCCGGCCCTGCGCGACCGCGGCGTGACCGAGGAGCAGATCCGGGCGATGCTCGTCGAGAACCCGAGGCGCATCCTGGAGAACCGCGGGGCGTACTGAGCGGTACTGAGCGGACAGGCGCCGAGAGGGCTCAAGGTTCGGCGCCGACGTGCCGATCAGGGGTCCATGAGCCGCAAGAAGATGCGCCTGCTGCGGTACCGGGTGCGCCGGATCATGACGTCCCGCTCGGTGCGGGTCCCCTCCGGCCTCCGTACCGCCTGAGCCGT
>Ga0226835_1000574_pt1 | contig 35514 bp, 29 predicted proteins | sample LAC_MetaG_1_FD_163627 | JGI IMG/M metagenome (GOLD analysis project Ga0226835, IMG submission 163627) | Anaerobic ammonium oxidizing microbial communities from anammox membrane bioreactor (MBR) in UC Berkley, California, United States -... | ecosystem: Engineered > Bioreactor > Anaerobic >...
GGCCGGCCCCTCATCCCCTTGGTCCCCTTCTCCCCCAGAGGGGCGAAGGGGAAGTCTTGTGTCGCGGCAACAGGCGGAGAAGTGGGTTCGATCCCGGGGCTGCTCTGGGGGTCAGGCGCGGGCTCCCCGGGACCGGCCCCTCATCCCCTTGGTCCCCTTCTCCCCCAGAGGGGCGAAGGGGAGATCTTCCCTGCTGCACCGTCCCGGAGCCGACACGGCGAACGTATGATCGGCATCATAGACGCAGGAAGGCGATGCTCCTACCTTTACGGAAGTGAAGTCTTTTCAACTTCCCGAACTTCGAGTCGTTGCCCAGCAGATTCCAGGGACAGCCTCGACGGACCGGGCGCCGACGGAGATCTACCGACCCTTCTTCGTCGCGGGCATCCTGAGCGTCCTCACGGCCGGATGCCTTCTGGGCGCGGTCGCGCTTTTGGGGATCGCACTCAATTCGAGCTACACCGTCTCAGCGTGGACTCCCTACATCCTCGCCCACGCGAATTCGCAGCTCTATGGGTGGGTCGGGTTCTTCGTGATGGGCTTCTCGATGCAACAGCACGCGCCCACGGTCGCCACCAAGGCGTCGTTTCTCCGACTGGCCCACGCGGCGCTGGTGTTGATGGGACTCGGGATCGCGGTCAGGTTTGCAGCCGAGCCTCTCGTGGCGGTCGATCGAGGGCTTTGGATTCCGATCGGAATGGCCGCTTGCTGGGCTCAAGCCGCCGCGGTTCTGCTCTACCTTTACAACATCACCTTCAATCGCTTTCGGAGCGGCGAGAAGATGCCGTGGCAGTCAATTCTCGTGCTCGGGTCGCTTTCGTGGCTGCTCGCAGTGACGCTGGCGGAGCCGTTTTTCTTCGTCGCCTCGCACGGAACGGACCCTCAGGCTCGCATTCTGTTCATCGCGGAGTGGTTCGTGCCCTATCGCGACGCTCAGTTCCTCGGTTTCGTCGCCTCGATGGTGTTTGGGGTCGCGCTCGTGAAGATGTACACCTGCTTCGGCGCGCAGGAGGCCTGCCCGAAGCTCGGGTTGGGCGGGTACGCGGTCTGGACTGTGGGGCTGTTGGCCCGGATGGGCGGTTGGGTCTATGCGTTTCAGAACGGCCTCGAAGGCGACTCGCGCCTCATTTATCACGCCGGGGGCCTCCTGCTTGCCGCCGGCGCGGTGATGATGGTCCTCGCAACGCGCATGTTCGCGACGCTCGATATCGCCGCGCCATCGCAGAAGTTCGTTCGGGCGGCGTTTAGCTGGCTGATCCTTGGCGGGGTTCTCATCGCGGTCGAGCCGCTCCACCTCGCCGCCATCGGCCACCCGTTTTCCCACGCCTACCTCGGGGCGATCCGTCACGCGATCACCGTTGGGTTCATTAGCCAAATGATCGTGGGCGTGGGGATGCACGTCGCCGCCAGGATGAACGACATCCCGGCCCGGTACGAGCGCCCGCTTTGGGCGACGTTTTGGCTTTTGAACCTGGGAAACGCCGCTAGGGTCGGGCTGGAGATCGCAACCGACTACTCTCCCGGCGCATTCCTTCCCATGGGAATCACCGGATTCGTGGAGCTTGCCGGGCTCGCGCTTTGGGCCGCTTACATGCTCCGGACCATGCTCCGCCCCAAGAGCCTAGTCGTTGCGTGACACAATGGAGATAATGGCTTCGCGTCCGGAACGACCCACTAACCTCGCCGTCGTCGAGTCATGCACTCTTCTCAATTCGGTCCCCGTGGCGGACAGGCAGCAGGTAGCCAACAACTCGTTCATGGCATACGCCGAGCGCGGCGAGGTGATATGGCTCGCAGGGACCGCCGCGGAGTGTTGCGTGATCGCAGGCACAGGCTTCATCAAGATGACCAAGCTGTCGTCGTCGGGGCATGAAGTGACGATGGAACTGCTTGGCCCGGGCCAAGTTCTGGGCCTGATGGCGGTCATCGAGGGGCGGCAGTTCCCCCTTTCGGCGGTCTCGGTGACAAACTGTTGGTACCTGAAAGTTCCGTCTCGTGTCATCTTGCCGATTTACCAGGCTAACTCGAACCTGAAGGACCAAGTGGTGCGCACCATCGGCCCCCGCGTTAGGCGCGCCCACGAGATGATGTCGCGATTCTCGACCGGCAGCGCGGAAGAGTGCATCGCGGCGGTGCTCTTCATTCTCGCTGACAGCTACGGGACGCACAAGGGCAATAAGGTTCGTTTGGACGTACCGTTGACCCGGCAGGAGATTAGCGAAATGGCCGGAACGACCGTGGAGACTACGATTCGAGTGATGTCGCGGTGGCAAAAATCCGGAATCGTTCGGACCGAGCACCAGATGATCACGATTCTCGATGCCGAGCGGCTCGACCGCATCATGCGCGACACGCCTTGATTGCCGATATAATGGCGGCATGGGCAAGGTTCCCGGCCACTATTCGAGGTTTCTCGAAAAGCACCCTGAGGTCGCTTCGGCCTACAGAAAGCTCAGTCAAGCCGTAGCGGAGGACGGTCCGCTCGATCCCAAGACCTGCGCCCTGATCAAGCTGGGGATGTCGGTGGCGGCCAATCGCGAAGGCGCTACGCACAGCCACACGCGCAAGGCGATCGAAGCAGGCGCGACTCCCGACGAAATCCGCCACGCCGTGTTGCAGGGCACCACCACGCTGGGCTTTCCGCAGATGATGGCAGGCCTCGCTTGGGTCGAAGACGTTCTCGCGGGGTCCCGATCGGACGCAAAGGAATAGCGGCTCAGACCGTTCGCAACTCGCGCTCGATCTCCTTGGCGAGCGATCGGAACGTGGGCAGCGAATGGGAGTAAAAGGCCTTCCAGCCGTCGCAGAGAACGCTCTTGGTCTCCGGCGCAGAACCAGGGGGTCCTCGGTGCTTGAGGCAATCCCCCGCGCAAAGCTCCAAGTAATCGCACCTCTGACAATCGGAGTGCCACCGAGGTTTGCGGGCTCCGAACTCCACATACTTGGGCTCTGCGAGCATCTCCACCCAAGCGTGAGATCGAACGTTGCCGAGGCTGAGTTCCGACCGCACGAAGAAGTCGCAGGGGTACACGTCGCCGCTGAACTCGACCACGAAGTACTGGCAACAGTTCGTGTCCATCGGGCATAGAGTCGGCCGCCCAAGCACCAGCTTGTTCACGATCGAATCGAACTGGCGGACGGAGACCCTGCGGGTGTCCGACTTGCGCCATTCCTCGAAGACATCACTGAGAAACTGCCCCCAGGCCTCGCCCTCGACCGCGAAATCCGCGAGAGCGCCGGTGGGGTCGAACTCGACGCAAGGGATGTATTGGTGGAAGTCGAACCCCAGACTCTTGAGGTAGCGGTACACCTCCTTGCCGTGGGGAGCGTTCGCTTGCGTCACAACGCACAGGACGTTGCATTCGACGCCGTGCTTGCGAAGCGTTTCCAGGCCCGCGATCACCTGCCCATGAGTGGCGCGGCCTGGCGCCGTGAGCCTGTACTCATCGTGAATCTCAGGCGGACCGTCGATGCTGACGCCGACGAGGTATTCGCGCGCCTTCAGGTGGCGAGCCAACTCGTCAGTGAGGAGGGTTGCGTTCGTTTGCAGCCCGTTCGAGACCCGCCCGCCCGGCGGTGAGTACCGGTCCTGAAGCTCGGCGACCCTTTCGAAGAACTCCAGGCCCATCAGGGTCGGTTCGCCGCCTTGCCACAAGAAGATGTGCTCATGCAACGGAACGGACAGATAGGTTCGGATGATCGCTTCCAGGGTCTCGTCCGTCATCCGATGCTTCTTTCCCGGGTAGAAATCGAGGTGGTCGAGGTAGAAGCAGTACCGGCAGCGGAGGTTGCAGTCGGCGGAAACCGGCTTGATCAGGAGGCTGAAAGGGCGTACGCGCTGCATTTCGATCGGACGATGCTATCCTGGCACGATTCGGTCTCTCCAACAAAGTGTGGGAAGTCCGCGGGACGGTTCCGCAAGCAATACCGCCGCCCCCAGAGCCAGGCTCAAACGCTGGGCCCAAGGCAACGCGCGGAACCTGGAGACCGTTCGCGTCGCCAAGCTTCCAAGAGAGAGAACTGACACAAATCTGTCACAAATCACGACGTTTCGGTCAACTCTAGATTGATGCAATTCAAATGGATGAAAAGGGGCAGCCTAGGGCGCGGGACGCTGGCCGCTTTGGCTGCGCTCGGGGCGGCTCAGGCTGGCGCAATCTTCTACGACTTCGACTCCCTCGCCGATGGCGTACACGGCCCGAACGATGTGCCCGGCCTTACCATCGAAACCGGCAGCGTCGATGTCTGGGCCAATGTGGGCGACACGATCACCTTCAACTCGGTGATTCCCCAGTTTCTAGTCTCCGGCAACTACGGAAACGCCTCCGACAAGATCATTTATGCGGGGGCGACAAAGGACTTGCTCATCACGCCCGATAGCGCGTTCACCTCCGCGTCCGTTTGGTCGGACGGTTTCGATGGCGCGGGACAAGACGTGATCCGGATCCTTGGGCTTGCCGCAACAGGGAATCCGTACGAGTACCTCGTGCTCGATTACGACGGCGGGCTCGACGGCCTGATTCAAATAGCGGTTGATTCCTCGACGTTTGACGCCATCATCTTAGAGTGTACGACCGAGCAAGAGGGCTTCAACGATCTGGACCTGACTCCGGTCCCTGAACCTGCGACGCTCGCAGCCCTTGGGATGGGGCTGGGCTTACTCTGCCGCCGGGGTCGAAGCACAAGCTCAAGGGCCTGAGCCCTTCAACGGCGGCGTTCGACGTTGGAGATGCCCACGGGCTCAGAGTACCGAGATAAGGGCTTTCTCAACAGAACCGGCAATCTTGCTAGCCGTATTCCTACGGAGATGCGTTACCATACTCACGGACCCGCTCTGCGGGAATTGTGGTTTTTCCCACAATTTGAGGAGGAGGATTTGAAGAGAAGCACTCTAGTTTTGTGTCTGGCCGCCAGTTCAATGGCTATGGCAGACGTCGTCCCCAACCATTTGGCCGCTGTGGAAGGCGACAGCGCGTTCGCGTTGACGTCCGCTTCAACGAACCGCAAGTACCAGATGACGATTGCCGCAAGCCAAATGGCAACGATGTCGGGCAAGTTTTTGACGGGCATGAGGTTTCGCCTGAACGGAACTGCAACCGCCAACTGGCCGTCTGTCGACACTTCGTACTCGTACTGGGAGGTTTACATTGGGGCTGGCGTCGCTCCCGGAGCTATGGGCAGCACGTTTGCCACCAACTTCTTGGGGACACCGACGCAGGTCCGTTCGGGAGGCCATACGTTCTTTGCAGGTGCGTTCACTGCCGGGTCGTCACCGAACGCCTTTGGCCAGGCACTTGTGTTCGACTCAAACTACCTCTACACGGGCGGCGATCTCGCGGTCGAAATGAGGTTTTCCACTCAGTCGGGAGCGACCAACCAACCGTCGTTCGACGCGGTCGCTGCTAGTGGTGGTCCTGCGAACGGATGGGGAGTCGATTTCTCGGCGCGGTGGACATCGAATCCGACGAGCGCGACCGGGAGCAACGCTAACTTCCTCGTGACCGACTTCATGGCCACCGCTGTACCTGAGCCGGCGACGATGATCGCCCTTGGTCTCGGCGTGGCGGCGGTCGCCCGCCGGCGACGCAAATAAGGGTTGCTCCCCGGGTGGCTCAAAGCCAGGGGACGACAACTGAGATTCGGGCACTTCTCACTCAGAAGTGCCCGACCGAAGAAACACTCCTCGCGTTCCCGGACAAACGACGCAAGTCCTCCGCCTGTCTGAGCAATACTGTCCCACCGATTAGAAGGTGTTGCGCTATCGCGACTTCCCGCCCGGATCTTTCGCGCTCCGTTCATCCGGCCTATGCGATAACGACTCGACAAAGTACTCCTCCAACTGTTCCCACGTTAGGCATCTGGACGGATTCAGCATCAGCCGCTCGATTCCTATCTCTTTTAGGCGCTCCTTGAATTTCCTCACACCGGCAAGCATTCTCGCAGTGTCAGTACCCACATACCTGCCATCCTCTGTAAAGGCGCAGGCGATCGTCAGCATATGGAGTACTACTGTGACTCTCGGGTGCCCTTCCGAACGATTGGCAATCATCACGAACCGCCAGGGCTCCCCTGCCCGGTCTTCGAACCACGCACTAGCAGTGGCCTGATAGTCGTTGGACGTTTGCGCTGCCGACTCGACCCTCAAGAACTTCTCGCGAGCCACATGGGGCCCAACGAGAATCCTCCAAGCTTTCTGGGCGTTGGCAGTAGTCAAGCCCGAACACTTGCGCTCTACCGGATGAGACAAATAGAACAGGGTGTCGCCGTCGCCCGTCCGCATCGCCTGAACCGCTTCCGAAGCAGTTCGCCGGAGCTCGTTTGGACGGAGTATCCACCACAGCGTTCCAAATAGAACCACTGCCACAAACCCAACTCCCAGCCACCTACTCGCAGAATCAGATCTCTTGGCCATGTTCCCCCTCGCTACGTCCGATGCCTCAGTCGTCTGTCCCCCATGGCGGATTTCCGGTTGCCAAGCAAACATACCCATACAAATCGGACTTGTCACAAGGCCCTGCGCTATCCTCTCTAACACACTCCCATAACCTCGTGTTCGGAGCCGGAGGGGCCGCACGATAGCAAGGAGTCGAGGTGCCGTTGTACCGGCAAAGCCTCTCTCGATACCAGCAGTTGCAGCAAAGGTCACCGAGAAACTTCATGCAGCTCGACCTCTCAGGTCCGTGGCCCCATTGAATGCATCCGCTTGGGCACAGGACGTCCAAGCATGAGTCCTCTTCCCAGGTCCAAGTGCAGGTGCCGTACGCAAGCGTAATGCCCGCCGTTATTGCGACAAAACTCAACGCGCAATAAAGCGCGATGGATCCGCGCGACTGTCGATTGTTTCGCATGTTATTTCACCTATCGTGCCACCATCGGTAGTATCGAGGAAACCCCAATCGGGTTCGCACGATCACCGAACCGTCGAGACGTAATCCGATTATCTTCCAATTTTCGAATTGATACGATTTAGGCCAATTGCTTTGGTGATTCTCATCGAAGTAGATGATCGCCCCCGGCCCAACATCCCTTACATATCGGGTCCACTCATCGATCATCCCTTGCAGTGAGTCCGTATTTGGGAAATTCTGAGCATAAAAACTCCCCTTAGGGTTATTTCCGCGGCATTGCAGATATACGCCATTCATTGCGACACCCCGGTTCTCAGGTAAACCCATTTCCCACGGGACTCCATACTCCACCCGACCCCAGCTCTCCTGATAAAGACGTATGGCCGTTCCGATCTGCCGAAGATTCGAGATACAGGCAGCTTGCGAGGCTCCACGCTTCGCCGATAGAATAACCGGATAGGAAATGGCCGCGATCAGCCCGACGATGGCCGTTACGATCAGTACTTCCAGAAGAGTAAAGGCGGACCTCATTTTTGAAGCGACTCCATTGTTACCCATTCGACGGGCCACTCGTCGGTGCGCTTCCAGATGTTGGTCAACCTCTCGGATCGCAACACATAGAATCGGGGCGCAGTCATTGCGCCTAGTCGGCCCACCAAACGACCCATCGGGTCTGCGAATAGCAGGATTGGTCCACGATATCCTTCGAAGCTCTCACGGACTTGGTTCTCGCTGGCAAGAAAGAGCAAGGCGACTTGCTCGAATCTGTCGGACCGCAGAGATTCTGCATCGATTGCCTGTAGGGAGCATCCACTGCAGGTGCCCGCATAGATCAGCAAGAGGGGTTTGTGGAGACTCGGATTCCTGCCAAAGACGTCTTCCTGAGGCAACTTGACTTCGGTTCCAATCGGGGCATCATCGGACGTTGGGTCGTCCATGGCATCCATCCCTATCGAAGAGCGAATCCGTGGGGCGAGCCAAGTCAGTGCTGACAGGAGGATCAACCCTATGAGCCAAGGGACAAGGGTGTGGGGGGGGGGGCTTCTTCACGCTTGACGATTCCTCCCCGAAGGCGACCGTTCCATTGCTACAAGGCCCCAGCCTCCCAAACGCCCCCAACGTTTTGCCATCACGCTTGCACAGGAACCGGCTATCCGCTGCAAAGCGAACGTCCGATCGTTCCCGCAAAAGCAGCCCCGAAGCTCAAAAAGCGCAAGCTCGAAATGCACTCTTCGTGGCCCAAGATCGCATCGCGTCAATTCGCCAACGCTCGCCTTCCGAACGACCGTAGATACGAAGTCAACGAGCCTACATGACCTCTTCAAACCGTCCTGGTCTCGCAGATTCACAGGCATATCCCCTCTTGGGCGGTTGCAGTTTCATCCTATCACGTATTCCCTTGAAGATCATGGACATCGGTGTCAAGAATGGAAACTGACTGCTGCAGGCATGGGCGAGCGCTCCGGCGTCTCACCCTTGCGTTATTCAGGGCGTTGCCGTTGCACTTCCCCAGCGCGCTAGGCCCTAAGCTGACGCTCTAAGGAAGAGGTTCCTTACCGTCCAACCTGCCGAAGCAGCGTTTCAATCGCCCGATCGAGCTGGGGGTCTTTGCCCGCAAAGAACTCCTCGGGGGTGATGTCCACCTTGAGGTCCGGTTGCTGGCCCATATTTTCGAGCGGGGAGCCGTCGATCCGGTACACGCCCGATCCGGGCATCCTCGCGCTGGTTCCGTCCACGAGCCTAAAGCCGCCCGTCCAAATCACGTAACCGGGAGTCGGCATCCCCACGAGCGTCGCCAATCCCCGTTGCCTCATCGCGTAGGGGAACATCTCGGCGTTCGAGAAGCTAGTCTCGGCGTGCATTACGACGGTCGGCTTGGCCCACGTTTGGCCTGGCGAAAGCAGGGGGTCCTCGTCGCGGGGGACGTAGTAGCTATGCGGCTTGCGCTCGATGATGTCGATCAGCCGGTCGCTGATGTTGCCCCCCCCGTTGTTGCGAACGTCGATGACCACGCCCTGTTTCCCCGAGACGACCTGCCAAAACTCTCGCTGGAACTGGTCGAAGTTGCCCCCGCCCATCCCCGCGATGTGAACGTACGTTAGCTTCCCTCCGGACTTCTCCTCGACGTACTTTCGCCGCCACTCCAATAGGTTGCGGCGGACGATCCCCGAGTACGCCCCGCCGGAAAGGGCCCTGTACTTGACCGTTCGCGCGCCGGTTTTTTCGGGCACGGAGTTCACGAGCAACGTGAGATCGCGGCCCGTCTGGCCGTTGAGGACATCGCGGAAGAGCGCTTCGTCGGCGCGGACATCGGAGCCGTTGATCTGAAGTACGTACTCCCCAGGCCGGATGCGCGTCTGCTCGAAGCTCCCCGGCGCGCCCTCGGGAACCTCCTTCACCTTGAGCCCAGCCCCACCCCACGAAGTGTCGATCGTGAAGCCGGGGTGAGCGGTCGATTCACCGCCCGGGTTGCCCGGCGCAGCGCCCGCTTCGGTGTGGCTGGCTTCAAGTTCGCCGACCAGCATGTTGAGAAGCGTCGCCATCTCGTTCCGATGCCGAACCGAATCGAGAAGAGGCTCGTACCGCTTCTTCGTTGCGGCCCAATCCCGCCCGTGGAAGTTGCCGTCGTAGAAGCTGCGGTTGTATTCGCGCCAGAACTGGTCGAATGCCGCCTTGCGCTCGAGCCTCGTGTCGCGCGTCCAATCGCTTCGGAAGCTGACCGAGGTCAGCGGGAAGTTGGGCTTCTTCACCTCGACGAGGTGCATCCCGCCGTCTTTCACGAAATACGCCTGAGAAACGTCTTCGCTGAATCCCCACGCGCCGATGCCGCCGCCCGACGTGATCCTCCGCGCGCCTTGGCCGTCGTAGCCCGCCTTCCAGAGGTCGCCCGCGCTGCGGAAGTAGATCTCACCCTTCTCAGGCTCGGAGAAAACCGCCCCTTGCACGTCCTGTGAAAGGAACCTCCGAACCCGGTTCTGGATGTCGGTGAAGTCGATCTCGACCTTCACGGCCCCTTCGGGCTTCTCGAACTTGAGCGTCAGGTCGTCTTCTCGGGCCTGCTCCTTTTGCAGAGGGACGAGGTAAACAGCCGACGAACCCGCTCGATTCGAGTTGAAGTAAAGGTACTTCCCATCCGAAGACCATGCGGGATTGTAGTTACCTGAATTCTCCTGCGTAACGTTGTAACCCCGCTTCGAAGTCGTGTCGTAGACCCAGACGTTTGAGCCCGACTCCCAATAGTAGTATCCGCTTTCGTTAAGGCGGTCTATGTAGGCGATCCACCTTCCATCCGGGCTGAACGCGAACTCCCTAGGGCCGCTTCCAGGCATAGCCAACGCCAACTGGGGGGCACCCGAGCCGTCTACCGGAACGGTATACGCACCGCCTTGCCTCCCCGTCACCCAGAAGGTGAGCGACTTCTTGTCGGGGTGCATCCCCAGCGCGAAAACGTCGTTGTCGCCGGCGGTGATCCGCTGGATCTTCTTGTCGGCAAGGGTCATCCGGTAGAGGTTGCGGGCGCCCTCGCGATCGGAAACGAAGAAGATCGCGCTTCCGTCGGGGGTGTAGATCGGCGCTTCGTCGAGTCCCGGCCAGTCGGTCAACTGAGTCGCGTCGTTGGCGTTCGGGCCCTCGCCCTTCTTGACCGGGACCTTCCAAAGCTCGCTCCGAACCGCAAACACCACCTCGTCGTTCTTCGGGCTCAGCGTGAACTCATCGACTCCAGAAGTCAGAATCAGCCGCTCTTCGTTTGTAAACTTCTCGTCTTGGACAGCGACGATTTCCACCTTCTGAGGCTTACCCCCTACCGCCATCGAATAAACGCTCCCTTCGTACTCAAAGGCGAGCAGGTTGGCCTTGGGCGCGACCGTCAAGAAACGCACTCCTCCCCCCACGAAGTCCGTAAGGCGACGGGCGTTCCCTCGGGAGTCCAGTTGAACCACGTTGGGCGTTCGAGCTACCGAATCGACGTTCTTGGGGATCGGTTTGCCCACGTAGCTGCTGCTGGGCGTCTTTTCGCCCACAGTCACGCAGAGGGCCGTTCCGGAATCGAAACCTGCGTTGAGCCACAGGTGCTGAAATCCGTTGCTTCGGACCTTGGCGCGTGAGCCCGTGGCGGGGTCGAACCTCCACACCTGCGCGGCGGCTGAACCCTCATACCGGGGCCTTGTCCAAGGGAACCCGAACCGGTTGTACAGGATCGACTTCCCGTCGGCGGCGTACTTTGGGTCGCGAACCGTCATCATGTCGGTGAAGAGTGCTTGAAACCGCAACGTCCGAACGTCGAGCTCTAACACACCGTTGTAGGCGTCGTCCCGGGAGCTGCGAAACAGGATCTTGCTGCCATCGGGCGACCAATCGCTCGGCGATTCGCTCCCTCCGAACCAGGTGAGACGCTGCGTTTGGCCCCCATCGGCAGGAACGGCCATGATGGAGTTCCCTCCGTACCGATTGCTCGCATACGCGATCCACTTCCCGTCCGGAGACCACACCGGGCTATCTTCCATTTCGATGTGGTTGGTGACAGGCGTCGCCTTCCCCCCCGAACTGGGCGCAACCCAAATGTCGCCGCGATAGACGAAGGCGAGCCGTTTCCCATCGGGTGAGAGCGCCAGCGACCTCGCGCCTACGATGGGTTGGGGGCCGGTGCTCGTCAACTGAGCGAAAGGAAGGGTCGCACAAAGCGCAAGCGCAGCGACCGAAAGTGCGCGGAGCCTTACCATGCCCCCTTTTACCCCACGCACTGCCGGAATTCGCAGGCCCGCTACTCAGCCGGACGCTGAAGTTTTTGAACCAGCCAGTACACCGGTACTCCCAATGCGGCGATTCCGATGACGGCGAGCGTGCCCTTTTGGCTTTCGGGTTCGGCGAGAGAGTTGTAGAGGATCGCGCACGAGCCCAACACGAACAGCAACGGAGTCAGCGGGTAGAGAGGCAGCCGAAAACTCGGCGAGTACCCTTCCTTTTTCCTCAAGAGGAACACCGACCCGACCGCCATCATGTAGAACGGCACGAGGGCGATAACGGCGATGTCGGCCAGGTCCTCGAACTTGTAGTTGAGGACGAAACCAACACCGAGCAGCGTGGTCAGAAGGATCGAAGCGGAAGGCGTATGGAATCGGGAACTGACTCCCGCCAGCGCGCGAGGAAGCAGGCGATCCTTCGCCATCGCATAGAAGATCCGAGGCGACGTGAACATCGATCCGTTCAAGGTCCCAAAGGTTGAGACCATCACCGTCGCCGAGACGAGAATCACCCCCCAATGCCCCACCAAGGCGTTCGCGACATCGGCGGCGATGAGGTCGGACTGGGCGATTTCTTGAACCGAGAACACGCTCAAATAGCCTACGTTCGCCAGCAAGTAGACCGTGATGATCGCCAGGTTGCCGAGGATGAAAGCGCGTGGAACGTTGCGCGCCGGCCTGTCGAGTTCCCCTGACACATAGCTGAGATCGGCCCATCCGTCATACGCCCACAGGACCTTGATGACGGCGAGGCCGATGGCGGCGGCGATCAGGCTCTCGGGCGGTGCGGCGGGCGCGAAATGACCTCCAGTTCCGGGCAGTCCCAGCAGGAACGCCAAGGCGACGACAAACAAGAGCCCAGAGACCTTGCCGATCGTCGTCAGATTCTGGGTGGCCGAGCCCCACCGCACCCCCAGGTAGTTGATGCCGCCGACCACGAGGATGGCGACCGCGGCCAGAAGGTGAACCCGAAACTCGTTCGCGGGTGCTTTAGGGTCGTTGCCAAAGGCTCGGAAACTGTACTCGACGAACGCCGTCGCAACCGCTCCAAGGCTCGCCGCGCGAACCATCAGCAATTGGGTCCATCCGAAGCTGAACGCCGCAACCCGGCCATACGCCTCCCGCAGAAAAACGTAAATGCCGCCCGTCCGTGGGTAGGCGCTGGCGACCTCCGCCAGAGTCAGCGCGCCGCTCATCGCGAACAACCCTCCCAAAACCCATATCCCCAACATCGGCAGAGGACCCGGTACCAAGCGAGCGATCTCGGCGGGGGAACGGAAAATGCCCGAGCCGATCGTCGAGCCTACGATCAGCGCGATTGCGGTTCCGAGACCGATGGCGCGTTCGAGGCCGGGGCCGCCTTTGGGTTCGGCGGACGAGTCCGTCATTTGCTCCTCGCCTCGCGGTCTACGAGTTGGATGGCTTGCGGAAGCTCAGCATCGCCCATTGCGATTCGGTTTCTTGGCGCAGCGCCTCGAATCCTGCACGAACCGCGCTCGTTCGCACGTCGTCCACATTTCCTTCATAGATTCCGCTGGTGATCCAGACTCCGCCCGGCTTGAGAACGGAGAACACGTTAGGGGCAAGCCGCGTCAGAGTCGCGGAGATGATGTTGCTCACGACAACATCCCACCCTCCGTCGCGGCTCTCACGCTCGACGCCCTCTCCGACGCGAAACTCCACTTCGACCCCGTTTCGTTCGGCGTTGGCCCGAGCAACTTCAACGGCCGTCGGGTCGACGTCCGTACCGAGGACAGGGACAGCACCGCGCATTCTGGCTGCGATCGAGAGGATCCCGCTCCCGCACCCCACATCCCAAACGGACCTGTGCACCAGGTCGCATCGCTCCAATTCCTCCAAACAAAGGCGCGTCGTGGGGTGATCGCCGGTCCCAAAGGCTTGGCCTGGGTCGAGGACGATCACGAGGTCTTCGGGCTCGGGCTGCACGACCTCCCAACTGGGGCAAATCACCCACCGCTCGCCTACCCGCTGGGGCCGAAAGTGCTTCTTCCACTCGACGCTCCAATCCGTCTCCACGATCTCCTCGAAGCGGACGGAATCGGCTCCCCGCTTGCGAAGCTCGCCTTCGAGCTCCCGCTGGCGATCGGGTGAAGTCGCCCACGAGATGTAGCCCACCAGCGCCGGGGGGTCGGCGGTCTCCAGCGTGGACTGGCAATTCCACCGTTCGAGGACCTCGATCCAGGGCGACCAGTCGTCCGGTTCTGGACTTCGCTCGATGGTGACTTGGAGCCAGAGCGGTTGATTCACTTCTTCTTCTTGAAGAGGGACCCCAAGAGTCCCGCGCCTTCGGGCTTTCCGCGTGGGGGCTTCTCCCCTCGAAGCTCCGCGAACTGCCGGATCAGGTCGGCCTCAGCCTCGCTGAGCTTCTCCGGGATTTCGACCCGCATGTGGAGAACGAGATTGCCCCGCTTGCCCCCATAGAGTGGTGGAAGGCCCGCCTCATCGATCCGGAACACCGCCCCAGGTTGGGTGCCGGGGGGGACCTCCACCTCAAAATCCGAGTCAAGCCCCTCCACTTCGACGACGTCGCCCAAAACGGCCTGAGCCAGCGTGAGGGTGACTCCGGTCGATAGATCGTTCCCTTGCCTTGCGAATCTGGGGTCGTTTTGAATTCGCAGCACGACGAAAAGGTCCCCGTTCTGGCCGGCTCCCAGGCCATCTCCGCCCTTGCCCGAAAGGTGAACCGTCAGCCCCGACTCGACGCCCGGAGGAACCTTGACGCTCGCCTTCGCCATCTCCTGCTTGAGTCCGAGGCCCTTGCATTCGCCACAAGGATTCCGAATGATCGCTCCAGCGCCCCCGCACGAAGAGCAGGTGGCCGAAGTTCGCACCGTTCCGATGAACGTATTTCGCATCTGGGTGACGACGCCCTGACCTCCGCACTTGGCGCATTGCTCGGGAGCCTGACCCTTTTCCGACCCGGTGCCGCCGCAGCCCGCGCACTTCGCGCTTCGGGCGTATTCGACCGTCTTTTCGACGCCCGTCACCACCTCATCCAGCGTTAGTTGGAGATCGACGCGAATGTCGTCGCCGTCCCTGCCGATCCTCCTTCGGCTCTGTGAGGCGTCGAACCCGCTGAAGAACATGTCGAAGAGATCGGAGAATCGGGTGTCCACGAATCCCGTGGAGGGCGCTTCATCGACCGAGCCAAAGGTGTCGTAGCGAGCCTTCCGTTCGGGGTCGGAGAGCACCGAATAGGCCTGCCCGACTTCCTTGAACTTGTCTTCGGCCTCTTCATCGCCCGGATTGACGTCAGGGTGATACCTTCTCGCCAGCCTGCGATAGGCGGACTTGATCTCGTCGGCGCCCGCGTCTCTGGCAACGCCTAAGACTTCGTAGGGGTCACGCATGAAGAACGTATTGTCGCTGGGCTACCGAATCACTCTTCGGATTCGCTCTGATCCTCGAGCAATTCCTCTTCCGCGGCGGCCTCGGTGAGCGAGATCGTGTCGTCCTCCGACACCACGGTCTCGGTATCCTCCTCGACTTCCTCTTCGTCGCCATCGGAGACGAGGTCGGATAGGCTCATGGTTTCCTTTTCGACCACCTCTTCGGCTTCGGGCTCCTCTTCGCCGAGGAAGTCTGCCGGAAGATCGACGCCTTCATCGAGCGCGGGCAACAACATGCCGAACTCCGCGGAGAGAGTCGCTTGGTCCATCGACAACAGACCGGTGTCGGTCGCCACCTGCTCCTCCGTCATCGACAGCAGCGGCTTGATCTTCCCCGAAGCGATTTCGGCGAGCGCAATCGAAAGAGGGTGGTTCGATTCCGCGCTGACGAGGGCCATCGAGCCCTCGCGAATCTGCTTCGACCGCTTGGCCGCGAGGTTGCTCAAAACGAACTTGCCGTATTCTGTGTTGTTCAGAACATCGGGAGACGGAAACATCGAATTGCTCATGCCATTCACAAACGAACCCTGATTTTACCCCCAAGCGTCGGGCCGCCTGAATCTGCTACAACTGCTTTCGGAATGGATTCCCCTGAATCTCTCGGTATCGACACGGTTCTCCAACACTACGCCGAGGAAGGCCAGCCTTTTGGAGCCGTCGTCCCGCCCATTTACCAAAGCTCGCTTTTCAGTTTCGAGGATATTGACGACTTCGCCGCGGCGCTCTCCGAATCGCCGCCCGGCCCGCCGTTCTTTTACAGCAGGATCGGCAATCCGACCGTAGACATCGTCGAACGCAAGATCGCGAAGCTGGAGGGCGCGGAGGCGTGCAAGCTGATCGGAACCGGAATGGGCGCGATCACAATGGCGATCTTCAGCGTCGTAAAATCCGGTTCGCACTGCGTCGTCGTCGACACGTGCTACAAGCCCGTCCGGCAACTCTTCGAGACCATGCTCGCTCGGCTCGGGGTCACCGCCACCTTCGTCGACGGTCGCTGCCCGGAGACGGTTTTTGAAGCGGTGCGGCCCGAAACTGACCTTATCTACCTCGAGTCCCCGAGCAGCATCCTCTTCCGTCTTCAGGACATCGAAGCCATCACGGCCTTTGCGAGGCAGCGCGGCATCGTTACCGTCATCGACAACACGTATTCGACGCCCCTTTACCAAAGCCCGCTCGCAATGGGGGTCGATATCCTCGTCCACAGCGCCACGAAGTACTTGGCCGGGCACAGCGACGTCACGGCTGGGGCCATTTGCACTTCAGCCGAGCGGGTCGCCGGGATGCTCAAAGAGGAAGTCAACTTCCTCGGTTCGGCGATCGGGCCGTTCCCCGCTTGGCTCGTGCTCCGAGGACTTCGCACCCTATCTCTCCGGCTCCCTCGCCACGAGTCTACGGCGAACTCCGTGGTCGGCTGGCTCCAGGATCATCCCAAGGTGAAGGGAGTTAACCACACGTCCCTCGCCGATTTCGAGCAGCGCGAGCTTTTCCTCAAGCAAATGAAGGGGTCGGCCGGGCTATTCTCCTTTGAACTCAAGGATGGCTCCGAAGCCGCCGTCAGGAGCTTCGTTCGCGCGCTCAGGCTGTTCAAGCTCGGCGTGAGTTGGGGAGGATTCGAAAGCCTCGTCGTGCCTGTGCTAATGCACCCACTCGACTGGCCCGAACCCCGCTGGGTGATCCGGCTCTACTGTGGTCTGGAATCTCCCGACGACCTCATCCGGGACCTCGCGAGGGGCCTGGAGGCCGTTTCCAACGCTTCGGCCTGAACGAAATACCGGCAATTCGCAATGAGCCTCCTTTTGGCACTGCGCGTGCTAACTCGGCCCGGAGAGGTGAAATCTCATGGCTTGGCCTTCGTTGAGAAGGCTAGGGATGGCCGCACTTGTCGTCGTCCCGACGGTGGCGCACGGAGAGCTCGTCGGGCATTGGACCTTCGATCAGCACGGAAACGACCTAACGGGTCACTTCGGGAACACGCAGTTCTTCAGCGGAGCGACGCTGGAAAACGGCGAGCTGGTCGTTTCGGCCGAGTTGGGCTCTTGGGCGAAGGCCGCGAGCTATTCCGGACCCGAGATCAATGAGAAGACGCTGATCGCTTGGCTCACACTGGACGAACTCGACGTTCGCGGCGGGGCAGCGCTCACGCTCGAACGGGACAGCGACAACGTCTTCGAAAACAGGTTCGACGGAATCGTTTATGGTGAGATCGAATCCCGCAAGTGGATGGCCGGCTCGGAGTTCTATAACCGCACTCAAGAGGTCCCCCAAGACGGCGAGCGGGAGTCCGCGACGGAAACGGTCGTGATGGCGATTCGGTACCGGTCCGACAACACGATCTCGGTGTTTCGGAACGGGAACCTCTACAGCGAGTACTCCAAGGGCCAGCTTCAATCGTTTGGCGACGAGCCCACCGCAGCGGTCTTTGGCAAGCGCCACACATGGCCGGGGCTTGCGATGCCCTATCTGTCGGCAAGGATCGACGAAGCCCGAATCTACAACGAGGCGCTCTCGGACCAGTTCATGGAAACGCTCACTCCTGTACCTGAGCCCATGACCGGACTGGGGCTGCTCGCCTCGCTGTTTGCGTTTCGCCGCCGCAAAGCCGACTAACTTGCCTGCATCCAACCCACAACGCTCCCCAAGACCTGCGTCCTTGGGGGGCGTTGGGGTGCCTTAGTGTCGGGCGTCAAGTACACTTTTCGCGCAACCTCAGACCCATTCCGCGCGATTGAGTTCCAGGACCCCGCGATGACCGCAGTGCCGGAAGCCCACCCGAAGACCAAACCCCTGCTCCAGCGCCCTGCCGTCATGCGCTTGCTGATCTTGGCGTTGCTAGCCGAGGTCGGCTACGCGGTCTTGAACATCTCCACGATGCCCGTCTACCTTCAGTTCGACCGCGGGTTCGGCGCTTCGGTAACGGGGCTCGTCGTGGCCGCGTTCCTCTTGAGCGAGGCCGTGTTCAAGAGTCCAATGGGCGCTCTTGCCGATCGGGTGGGGCGAAAAACCATGGTCGTGCTCGGCCCCAGCCTGACCATCTTCACGGCGCTTGCGACTTTGGTCGTGCCGTTCGATTGGGGCACGAGCGAGGTTCTCGCGTTGATCGGGCTACGACTGGTCGACGGGCTCGGCGCAGCGATGCTTTGGCCCGCCATGTTCGCCCTGATGAGCGATAGCGTCGAAGACCATGAGCGGCAGCAAGCGATGTCGCTCCTTAATATGTGCTACCTGCTTGGGGTGGCCTTGGCTCTTCCGGTCGGTGGAATCGTCAACGACCTCTTCGGGAGGTTCTTGGCCGACTTCTCCGGGGCGAGGAGCCCCAGCCTTTACCTGGCGGCCCTCCTCTTCGCAGGGGTCAGCCTGACCGCCTTCCTGAGGATCGCCTCCGACCGCGAGCACCACAAAGCCCTCGCTACCGAAGAAGGCTCGAGCCTGCGCGAGCTCTGGATGGCGGCGCGAGGCATCCCCGAGTACCTTCTGCTGGCCGTCGTGACCTTCATGGGGATCGGCTTTCCCATGACGATTATCAAGGTGTTTGCCGAAGAGCAGTTTCGAATGAGCGAGTCGAAATTCGGCGCGCTGAGCTTCCCGGCGGTCGTGGCGATGGCGCTACTCAGCGTCCCCATGGCCAAGATCGGCGAAAGGATGGGCCGCGCTCGTGCGGTTCACTACGGGCTGGGCCTATGTTCGCTCGGGCTTGCCCTCGTTGCGCTGGGCGCGTTCGTTCCGGCGCTTCGAGTGCCTTGGCCCTTCGCAGTCGGCGGCCTTTTCGTTGGGTTCGGATTCCTCCTTGCGATTCCCTCGTGGATGGCAAGCGTCAGCGACATAGACCCGCGCAAGCGAGGGGTCCACTTGGGGGCGATCATGACGGCGCAAGGGGTTGGCGCGATTTTGGGCGCACCATTGGGCGCCGTAGCCTATGAGAAGCTCCAGCCTTTGGGCCGGATGTTGGGCTTGGGGGTCGATTTTGGTAGGTACTCGCCGTTCGTGGGTTGCGCGGCCTGCGTCGCGATCGGCTGGGCGATCTCCGTGCGAATTCTCCGCGACCCCGCGGTGTAGTTGTGCGCTTCAGGTAGGTCCGGACAGGCGGATGGCTCGCGCCGTTTGTCAGGGTGGTTCTGGAGTACGTTCCCCGACAGGGTGCCCCGGACAGGCGGATGGCTCGTACCGTTTGTCCGGACATGGTCAACACCAAGGGGACCGGGTGCCCCAGACAGGCGGATGGCTCGTACAGTTTGTCCGGACATGGTCAACACCAAGGGGACCGGGTGCCCCGGACAGGCGGATGGTCGTGCCGTTTGTCCGGGTGGTTCTGTAGTACGTTCCCCGACAGGGTGCCCCGGACAGGCGGCTGACCGTGCCGTTTGTCCGGGAGGATTAGGAAACCTCTCGTCCGAATCGCGTAAGAGACGTTCCGGGAAGAAGGAGGTCGGGAAGTCTGAACACGGGTTAAGCGCTAGGCCGGTCCCGGCATCAGACCTTCCCTGACAAACGGCACAATCCCTCCGCCTGTCAGGGCCACCCGAGACCAGTTCTCCTGGGGTTCAGAGGCCCCTGATGAATGACTCCCAGGGTGCCCCGGGACGGTCCGTAGTACGTTCCTCGACAGGGTGCCCCGGACAGGCGGCTGACCGTGCCGTTTGTCTGGGTGGATAGGGAGTACATTCTCCGACAGGGTGCACGGGACAGGCGGATGGCTCGTACCGTTTGTCCGGACATGGTCAACACCAAGGGGACCGGGTGCCCCGGACAGGCGGCTGACCGTGCCGTTTGTCCGGGATCTGGCCACCACAAAGAGGAACCCCGGGGTGCCCCGGACAGGCGGCTGGCCGTGCCGTTTGTCCGGGACGGTCCGTAGTACGTTCCCCGACAGGGTGCCCCGGACAGGCAGATGGCCGTGCCGTTTGTCCGGGATCTGGCCACCACAAAGAGGAACCCCGGGGTGCCCCGGACAGGCGGATGGCTCGTGCCGTTTTTCCGGGTGGTTCTGTAGTACGTTCCCCGACAGGGTGCCCCGGACAGGCGGCTGACCGTGCCGTTTGTCCGGGATCTCGTCAACACAAAGAGGACCCCGAGTGTTCCACATCGAAATCCGTTGCTCGAGCAAGAGGAGCTCGGACCCAAACGCAAGTCGTTCGATACTGACGGATTCGCGCACGAACTCACCTTCTCCTGCTACCGACGACAGCGATTCTTCGATGAGGCCTGGATTCGCGACGTCTTCCTCGACTGCCTTCGCGTCGCGCGAAAGAGGCACCGATTCCTCGTCTGGGCGTATGTGGTGATGCCGGAGCACGTGCATCTTCTCGTCGCGCCTCAGCGATGCAACGTTCGAGGCATTTTGCGCTCTATCAAGCAGCCGACAAGCCAGCGAGTTATCGCTCAACTGAAGAGGGCACGATCTCCTTTGCTCCATCGCATGGAATCGAGGGCCCGGCGTGGGAACTCGCCGTATTCGTTCTGGCAAGTCGGAGGTGGCTATGACCGGAACCTATTCAGCTCCAAGGCCATTTGGGCGGCTATCGAATATATCCATCAAAACCCGGTGCGTCGTGGATTGGTCGACCAAGCTGAGGATTGGCCCTGGTCGTCGTGCCGGTCGTACTGGGAATTGCCATCGTCTGAGATGGAAGGGGATCGTTGTGACGTTTGGATGCCTTGAGTCTTTGGAGCTTTTGTGGCAATTCCCGGCATCAGACCTTCCCTGACAAACGGCACAATCCCTCCGCCTGTCAGGGCCACCCGCCACTCTAAGAGTCAGCGTCTATCAGTTATAACCCCAGCTTCGGCCAGAGGGCGTCGATGCGGGATTTGACCTCTGGCGACATCTCGATCAGTTTGGGGAAGTCGCGGGAGAAGCCGTTCTCGCCCGGCCATTTGTGCGTGCAGTCGAAGCCGATCTTGCCGCCGAACCCCTCGGCCAGCGACGCGTGGTCGAGCTGGTCCACCGGGCCGCGCGAGTGCAGCGCGTCGCGCCCGGGGTCGCAGTTCGCACCCAGCCTGAACAGCACCTGCGCCGTGTCCTGCACATCCACGTCCTCGTCGAACACGAACACGAACTTCGTGAACGCCAATCCCCCCAATCCCCAAATCGCGTTCATCACCTTGTACGCGTGGCCGGGGTACTTCTTTCTGATCGAGACGAACGCGACGTTGTGGAAGCACGCCTCGACCGGCAGGTGGATGTCCACGATCTCAGGCACGGTCAGCCGGATCATCGGCATGAAGATGCGCTCGACAGCCTTGCCCATCCATCCGTCCTCCATCGGCGGCTGGCCGACGATCGTCGCGGGGTAGATCGCTTTCTCTCGCATCGTGACGCAGGTGCAGTGGAACACCGGGAACATGCCCGCGAGCGAGTAGTAGCCGGTGTGGTCGCCGAAAGGGCCCTCGAGGCGTCTTTCGTTTGGGTCGACGTAGCCTTCGAGGATGATCTCTGCGTCGGCGGGGACCTTCATGTCGATCGTCTTGCAGGGGACGAGCTCGGCGTTCTTGCGGCGGAGGAATCCGGCGAAGGCCATCTCGTCGAGGCCCGGTGGGAGAGGGGAGATGGCGGCGAAGGTGTAGGCGGGATCTCCGCCAAGCGCGACGGCCACATGGAGGGTGCCGGGGGGAGGAATCTCGACTCCACGGGCTTTGCTCGGCTGGTGCCCCTCACCCCCTGGCCCCCTCTCCCCTGGAGGGGCGAGGGGGGATGGGGAAGATTCAAAGCCCTGACCTGCAACCCCGGCATTCGAGCCTTCCGAACCCTTGCTTCCGAACCCCTCACCCCCTGGCCCCCTCTCCCCCGGAGGGGCGAGGGGGGATGGGGAAGATTCAAAGCCCTGACCTGCAACCCCAGCATTCGAGCCTTCCGAACCCTTGCTTCCGAGCCCCTCACCCCCTGGCCCCCTCTCCCCCGGAGGGGCGAGGGGGGGGGATGGGGAGGCTAGTTCTTCCATGTGCCTCATGCCGGTCTTGTGCATCTGCCAGTGCATGCCGAGCGTATTGCGGTCGTAGAGCTGCATGCGGTACATCCCGACGTTCCGCTTGCCTGTATTGGGGTCATAGGTAAACACCAGCGGCAGAGTGAGGAACGGGCCGCCGTCCTCCGGCCAACAGGTGAGGATCGGGAGCTGGGTGAGGTCTACCTCGTCGCCCTTCAGCACGATCTCTTGGCACGGACCGCGGCTGACCGTCTTCGGGATCGCAGTCTTGAGCTCCTTGAATGCCCGGATTGCCAACTGCAGGGCATCACCGGGAGATTTGGGAATTGGAGGAGGCAACAGCGCGGCAATCCGCTCGGCGTGCTCCTCGAAGTCAGCGACCCCCAGAGCCATGCTCATGCGCTTTCGCGAGCCCATCGTGTTGATCGCAACCGGGAAACCGAACCTCTGGCTCTGCCCCAGCGAAGCCTCCAAAGGCGGCTCGCCAAACACGGCGCTGCGGGGGTTCGGCGTGCCAAGCCGATGAGGCGGTCCGGCGACATTCTCGAACAGGAGCGCCGGGCCGCCTGACTTCATAACTCGGTCCGCGATCTCCGTGATCTCAAGGGAAGGCGAGACGGGTTCGGCGATCCGCTTCAGCTCGCCCGCTCTCTCAAGGGCGTCGAGAAACTCCCGAAAGTCGCGATAGGCCATTGCTGCCCATTCTACAGCCTCCGAACTCAATTCGGCTTTGCGGCGTGCCTTTCGAGTTTGGCGTTCACTGCCGGACAGGGCCCAATCCCCCGAAAAGGCCCAAGATTCCGTCAACTTCGGATTTCGGCATTTTCTTAGTGGATGGCCGCCACTTTTCTCGAAGACCGCAAGTAGTTAATGGCGTAATAGTAGTCTTCGATGTAGTCGATATCGTAAGCAAGTTCGGGTGCGGAATCCAACACGGCCGCTCCCGAACATTGCAGAAGCTCCATTACCTTATCTTCGATATCTCGTATGGTAAGCCGCTTCGTCAGGTAGAGCGCGACGAACCGCCAGCCCAGCAATCGGGCGAGCCCGAACTTGCTCTTGCGATTCACAAAAACCTGATCGACGTGATGAATCGCCTTTTGAAGCGCCCGAGTGCCCACGTTGAACAGGCATCCGGTCGTATAGGTTCCGTCCCGAAGAGTTACAAACGTCGCGCTAGCTTGAGGGTAGGACTCAGCATAGTCCTCATAGGCGATGAGTGGAATGCAAAAATCGCGATTCGTAGGGCACTTATCGAGGAAGGCTCCTATACTTTCGACGGTAAGGAACGGCAAATCGGCCGTGCAGATAAGGACGCGCTCTGGCTGCTCGCCCAATTCGATCAGGCTATCGAGGCCGCGGAAGATGTTCTCTGGACCCGTCGAGCCTTCCTTCACCTTAACGTCCGCTGGAGCCGCGTCTGGGTGGTTCAAAATGTCGTCCGGGCCGACCAGGACGATCCGGCCCACTCGGCCAGAATCGCGCAACGTCGTGAGCGTGCGATCCAAGACCGTCCGGCCGTCGAACTTGACCAAGGGCTTCCGGCGCGTTCCGACCACACGGGCGTAGTTCTCGTCGATCTTCCCTCCTGCCGGTAGGATCACATCCAGTTTCGTCACGGCTCCGAGCTTCCTCCTTCGATTCGCTTCCTGCTCGACCTGTTCATTAGTACGGCTTACCCCCGCTTCTGGATGCGCTCAACCCCAGAAGGTTCTCCTATTCCAAGACCTCGAGGAGTCGCCTCGACCGCGAAGGATGTTTCAGTTTCTTCAGGCTCTTCTGCTCGATTTGTCTAATGCGCTCGCGCGTAACTCGGAAGCATTGGGCGACTTCTTCGAGCGTATAAGGCCGGCCATCCGTGAGGCCGAATCGCAAAAGGATGACTTCTCTCTCGCGGGCGGAGAGGGTCTTCAGTACGTCTTCGATCCGCAAACGAACGACCGCTCGAATCGCCGAATCGGACGCGTTCGAGGTTCCGCGATCTTCGATGAGCTCGCCCAGAATCGCGTCGTCGTGCTCGCCGATCGGGGTCTCCAACGAAATCGGCTCCGCGATCGCCCGGAAAAACTCGCGCACCTTTTCGGGCGCGATCCCGAGGTCCTCGGCCAATTCGGACTCGGTGGGTTCGCGCCTCAGCTTCTGTTGCAGGCGCGTGGCGGCCTTGGTGAGCCGGTTGACGGCCTCAAGGGTGTGAACGGGCACACGGATCGTCCGGGAGTTGTCGCTTAGCGACCGCGAAATGGCCTGACGAATCCACCAAGTCGCGTAGGTGCTAAACCGGTAGCCTTTTCTATAATCGAACTTCTCGACCGCGCGGATCAGCCCCATGTTGCCTTCTTGAATGAGGTCCTGCATCGAGAGACCCCGGCCCATGAACCGCTTCGCGATGCTGACGACCAGCCGAAGGTTCGCTTCGATCATCGCCCACTTGCACTTCTCGCATCCCAGTTGAGCCAGCTTAGCCAGTTCGATCTCCTGCTCAGGCGTGAGCAAGGGGCGCTTGCCGATCTTCCGCAGCCACATTCGAACCGAGTCTTCCAGCAGCGCGCTGTCGAGTTCGGTGTTTTCAGGAATCTCGTTCGCTTCATCGAGGGGATCGAACTCGTCCTCATCGAGGTCGGCGAAGTCGAGACTCCCTGCAGCCGTGCCCCGAAGGGGGTCCTCATGGCCCTGAGGCTCAGAGAGGGGCCCGGCAAGGGGAAACACCGCGCCAAAGCGATTCCGCACCGATTCTGCGAGATTCTGATCGGTTTCCAGATGCATGACGAGCCTAGGCCCCCTGTTCGCAACGAAAAGCGTCGCCTAAGTACTCTATCACAGGTTTGCGCAAATCCCAAGGGTTTTTGCGAGGTTATTCACGCGGAGTCTTGATCGATGCAAGCTTTTCCATGATGGCTTGCAGACGTTCGTCGCCTTCTTGACCCGACTTGAGCTCATCGATTCGCCGTTGCTCGGCCTGCGTTTCGAGCTTTGCCACGCATCCGTCAAGGTACCGCTCGTTGACCGTCTCTTCTCGCGCCGCGATGTCGGTGAGGGCTCGGCGGTGGTCGTCGGATTCGATCGCGTGCATCCACTCCCTGGGCGGACCCGAGGGCGGCCTTTCCGGAAACGCCTCGAGAATCGCGGCGCGGCACTCTTGAGCAGCGGCGGAGAACCACAGCGATTCCCTCTTGAGGCTCGAGTAAGCTCGTTCGCGCAGAGGCTCCTCGACAAAGGCGTGAAGGACTCCGATCTCGGCTTGCGACATCGAGGGTTGCTTGGGGAGGGTGGGCTTGGTGGAGGCTGCCTGCCTTTGGACGGGCTTCTTGCCCGAGCGCAGCCTTCGAACCTCATTCAGCAGCGTGGAGACCGCCTGAGTGGAGCTCTGGTGAGGGAGATACTTGCCCGCAAGAATCGTCGCCATGCGCTCCACCAATGAGGGGTTGTCGCTGGTGGCCAACACGCGGTAGATCGACGGCCAAAACTCCTGCGAATCGGGGTGAACCCTACGCTCAACCAAACTTACGCGAAAGACGATCGGCTCGACGGCGGCCGCGAGCGCTTCGTCCAACCCCGTGGGGCCGCGCGCCTTGACCAGGGAGTCGGGGTCTTGCCCGGGAGGAAGGTCGCAAACGCTGACCCGCAACCCTGCCTCGGCGAGCACCGCGCATCCTGATTCCGCAGCTTTCAGGCCCGCCTCATCCCCGTCATAGAGGATCACGACCTCCTCAGTGAACCGGCGCAAGAGCTTGGCCTGATCTTCGGTCAGCGCCGTCCCCAGCGAGGCCACCGCCGAATCGACTCCCGCGACGTGGCAGGCGATCACGTCGAGATACCCCTCGACGAGAACTGCGGGCTTGCCCTGGCTGAGCGCGTCCCTTGCTTGGAAGAGCCCGTACAGAACTCGCTTTTTCTTGAAGAGGGGCGTGTCGCCGCTGTTGATGTACTTGGGCTGCCCCTCGCCAAGGATTCTTCCCCCAAATGCGACCCATTTCCCTCGCTCGTCCCGGATGGGGAACATGAGGCGGCCCTTGAAGCGGTCGAAGTACCCACCCGTCCCGTCCTGCGCGACCACGTAAAGGTCCTTGGCAAGGGGAAGGCCCAGCTTCTTCGCCGCGAGTCTCTCTGCGAGCCCGGCGTCGACCGCGGGCGCAAAGCCAATGTCCCAGGCTTCGAGCACCTTCTGGGTGAGCCCTCGCGACGCGCAGTAGTCGAGGGCAGGTCGGTGCCGGGAGAGGTTTTCCTTGAAGTAGGCGACCGCCTCCGCCATGATCCGGTCCTGGGTTTCCCGTTCGCCGGGCGGCTTCTTTTGCCCGCGAGAACGGAGTTCGACGCCGGCTTGTTGGGCGAGGAGTGCGAGCGCTTCGGCGAAATCGACGTTCTGGGTCTTCATGACCCAATCGAAGATATCTCCCCAGGCGCCACACGCCCAGCAGCGGTAGGTCCCGGTGTCTTCAGAAACAGTAAAGGAGGGGTGCTTGTCGTCGTGAAACGGACAGAGCCCCTCCCATCTCTTGCCTCGCTTCTTCAGCGAGACCCTTTGGCCGACAAGATCGACGATGTTTACGCGATGGCGGATTTCGTCGCGCTCGTCGGCCACATCTGCCTAGCCTTTGCCGCCGGCAACCACCACGCCGGTCACGACGTGCGGCTTGTCCTTCCCAAGCCGAGAGAGCCGGAACGCAACCTTGGCTCGCTGGAGGTACTTGACGACGATGGTGTCGCCGCTGATTTCGTAGCCATCGGGAGCGCCGTACTTCTTGACGATGGTCGCGAAGTTAGCGCCGAAGCCAAGGCCCCGCGCAGTCTTGACCTTCGCGTCCGAAATGCCGACCGCCTCGATCTGCACGACGTTGTTGTCGTTGTTGACGATGAACGCGTACTTGCTTCCGGAACGGTTATAGACCCATCGGGTGAAGATGATCCTTCCGCCCGCGTTCGTGCCCGCCATTGCGCCACCCGCACCGCCCGAGCCGCCGCCAATGCTACCTGCGCCGCCGGGGCCGTTCATCGGGCCGCCTCGCGTTCCACCGGAGGGAGGACCTTGCTCCATCCCCTCGGGGACGATCGAGGGACCTTGGAGGCGAAGCATGTCGTTTCCAAAAGCGAAGGGATCGGCGGGCCGATTGCTCATCGTGGTACCTGCGGTTGCGCCCGCGCCTCCGCCCCCACCGGCTCGTCCGCCTCCGGCAGCGCTCGGAGCGCCGAGGCCCCCACCGCCGACAGGGCCGACGGCGCCACCCCCTGCGCCGATTCCGTAAATCTCGTTCGGCGTGCCGTACATGTTCAGGACTTTCAGGCCGGGATCGAGCAGCTTAATCCCCACCAGCCCGTTTTCGATGACGGTCTGCGTTCCAGCCGTGCTTTGAGCGGTGACGTTCACGATCGTCACGCAAAAAACGCCGGCGGCCATCGCGGTCAACATTTTCAGTCTTCGATTCAAAGTCTCAAACCCTCCAGATCTGCGCGTACTGCGCTTTCGTTCATTTTAGACGCAATCCGCCCCGCAAATGGTCACGGGCCCTACTGCAATCTATTCTCTGGCTCCGTCGTAGATCAACTCAGGTATACCTTGTCTTGGATGGGGTTGCGACAGGAGTAAACAACACGTATGGCAACAGAACTCGCGCTTTCCACGGCGGATTTTGAATCGAAGGTCTTGCAGTCCGAAGTCCCGGTCTTGATCGACTTCTGGGCCGAATGGTGCGGCCCTTGCAGAGCGATCGCGCCGTTCGTCGAACAGATCGCCTCGGAATACAATGGCCGAGCCAAGGTCTTCAAAGTCGACGTGGACAATGAGCCCGAACTCGCGGGTCGTTTCGGCGTCATGAGCATCCCCACTCTGCTCGTCTTCAAGGATGGGCAGCGCGTCGGACAGTTGATCGGCGCGGTTCCGAAGCAGAAAATCGCCGAACTCATCGATCGGCACCTCTGAGAGCCCCTCTCGCTTGGCCCTTGCAGGCGGACTCCCCGATAGCGGAGCCGTTTCCAAGGGCCTTGTCCTCCCTCCGGGGGGCCGTTTGAGATACACTCTCACCGCGACGGCGCCGTACCCAAGTGGTTAAGGGAAGGGTCTGCAAAACCCTCATTCAGCGGTTCGAATCCGCTCGGCGCCTCCAATCCTCAACCGTCCGTTTCCGACTGCCCTTTCGTGGGGAAACCGCTCCCTTCTCCGCCCGCCCACAACCGTTCGAGCGGTTCGTCGATGTCGTCCTCGGCGCAGGGCGTCCAACCTGGGGGGGCGACGATGGGCCCGTAGATCGCATACGGCTTCCATTCGTGGGACCGCAAGAACTCGTCTTTCGGAATCTCTGCTGCCTGATCGGGGCCGCGATAGGCCCACCCTTGGTCTCCATAGCTCCAGTGCCAGTATTCGCTGGGGTAGTTGGTCATCCCGGCGGCGAGCAGGGCCTCGGAGAGGATGGCTCGATGCCTTCGGGCTGTCTCGCTCAGGCCCTTGGCGTAGCTTGGAAAAGATCGCCGATCGAACGGGGCATAGGGCGTATGGTGGTCAAGGCGCTCTCCATTGCCATCGACGAGCATCACATCGACTGCGCCGCCGGAGCTGTGGGGAGGGGGCGCTGCGGCGCCCGGCGGGTGGGTGAACCGATTGGTCGTTCGAGTGAGCGTCGCCTCGTTCCACTCCGGGTGGAGGTTCTGAAACCTCATCCTCGACGTCAAGTACATCCTTCGCTGGACATAAATGGGCCGCCACCCCTCGATGATCCCTAGCCGATAGCCCTTCGGAAGAAAACGTAGGGCCCGGTTCAGCATCTCTGCGACGGTCGCACGCACGAGGGTTGCCCTCTGGTAGCCGAACACCGGGGACGTAAGAAGGAGGCCAGGGCAGGCCTCGCAAAAATCTACGAGAGCTTCGCCGCACTCCCGAATGAGGACGCGCTTGAGTTCGCCAACAGGTTCATTCGGCGAAGGCTTCAGCTTCCTCATGCGGCCGCTACAAAGCCTCGATCAAGATCGCCGTCGCTTCTCCACCGCCGATGCAAGGCGTCGCTAATGCGAATTGTCCGGAGCGTCGCCGCAGTTCGTGCAGGGCGGTCAACACGAGCCGAGCGCCGGTCATCCCAATCGGATGCCCCAGCGCAACCGCTCCACCGTTGACGTTCAGCTTATCGTAGGGAATCCCCACCTTGTCGGCGACGTTCATTGCCACCACCGCGAACGCTTCGTTGACCTCCCAAACGTCGATGTCGCCCACACTCTTCCCCGTCCGATTCAGGAGCTTCCCAATCGCCTCGGCAGGGGCCGTGGTGAACCACTGGGGGTCTTGGGCGTGTTGGGCGTACCCGACGATCCTCGCCAAGGGTTTGAGTCCTTTCTTCTCGGCGGCGGCCCTTGAAGCGACGACGATCGCCGCCGCCCCATCATCGATCGAGCTTGCGTTGCCCGCCGTCGTAACGCCTTCCTTGTCGAACGCGGGCCGGAGGCTGCCGAGCTTTTCAACGTTGCCCCGCTTCGGCTCTTCGTCTTCGGACACGACCACTGGATCGCCCTTTCTTTGGGGCACCTCGACCGGCACGATCTCCTCAGCCAATGCGCCGTTCTCCTGAGCCGCAAGCGAACGCCGGTAACTTTCGGCGGAGAAAGCGTCGATGGCCTCGCGGCTGTAGTTGAGCTCCCTCGCGCAAAGGTCGCCGCAGTTCCCCATGTGGACGTTGTTGTAAGGGTCCCAAAGGCCGTCGTGAATCATCATATCGACGACCTTGCCGTCGCCCATTCGGAAGCCGTTCCGCGCGGCAGGCATGAAGTACGGCGCTTGGCTCATCGACTCCATCCCGCCAGCGACGATGAACTCGGCGTCACCGGAACGAATCGCTTGAGCGGCCATCATCACCGCCTTCATCCCCGATCCGCAGACTTTGTTCACGGTCGTACACGGCACGCTTTGGGGCAGCCCCGCAAAAAGCGCGGCCTGCCTTGCGGGCGCTTGGCCGACCCCTCCCTGAAGTACCTGCCCAAACAGAACCTCTTGCACGTCGTCCGGTGAGATCCCGGCCCGCTCGACGGCCGCCTTGATCGCGATCGCCCCAAGCTTGGGGGCCGACAACGAGGCTAGGGCGCCTTGAAACGCGCCGATGGGAGTTCGGATTCCAGCAAGAATGACTACTTCGTCCATAGGAGGGTCCTTTCGGTCGTCGAGATGAAGCAAGGTTACCCGCCCTCAGGCTTAGCTGGGGGGCTCCCGCGCGTGAGCCGCGATAACGCTCGGTCGACGTACTGCGTTTCCGGCATCTTGAGCTTCCGAGCCACAAGACTGTAGATCGCAACGCCCGCCAACCCTCCGCCCACAACCTTGACAAGCGCCCAAAGGTTCGTGCTCAAACCCACTCCCCGAGGCAACCCGATTGCCATCGCCCCAAGGAGGACGGCCAAGGGTATGCAAGCCAGAAGCGACTTCACTAGCGTCGAGCCGATTTCGACAAGGTCGAGGCCCCCAACCCGGCTTTGGACGGTGAACGAGAGCACCGCGACGAGGAAGATCGCGCTCACCGAACTCGCAAGCGGAAGCGCCAAGTACCCGAGCGAAGTGCGAATCAGCGCCCAGGTGATCAGGAAGAACAGAGCCGTCGTCGCCGTCCCAAGCAACGTGGGAACGAAAGATTGCTGAATCGCAAAGAACGCCCGCATCAGCACGGGATGCAGACACCAGGCCCACACCCCGATTCCGAACATCCGGAGGCAGTTCGCCACAATTTCGGTGTCTTGCTGCCCGAACTTCGCGCCGTACTGAAACAGCAACGCGACGATTTCAGGCGCGAGCACGACGAGAATCACCGAGATCGGAACGGTGAGGAAGATCACAGTCCTGAGCGTCGTCGAGAGTTGGCGCCTGTAGCTTTCCATCTTCTGTTGGGCGAAGAACTGGCTCAGCGCCGGGAAGACCGCAATCGCCAGGGACTGCCCAAAAACACCGAGCGGGGCTTGCATGATTCGATTTGCGAGTTCGATGGCAGTGGCCGTTCCGTGCTCGAAGAACGAACTGAACGCCTGCATGATCATCCCGTAGACTCCCGGCAACGAAAGCCCAAACACGACCGGCGCCATGAGCCGGAATACTTTCTTGACCCCTGGGTGCCGGAGGTCGAGCGAGGGGCGAAACTCGGGCTGGACCTGGCGCATCGCCCAAAGCGGGATCAAGAAGCTGCCCACGACCGCCCCTGCGAGCGCCCCCCAAGACATCCCGTAGATCCCCGGAACCATGAAATGGGAGATCACGAGCGCCCCGAAGATGATCCCGATGTTGTATACGTTGGGGCCGAGCCCCGGCACCGCGAACCTTTGGTGAGCATAAAGCGCGCCGAACATCAGCCCGCCGATGAAAAAAGCGAACTGGGCAGGCAGCAGGATATGGCTCATGGAGACGATGTGCTCTCGAACGGCGTCGGCCTGGGGTCCGGGCGCGACCCACTGGCTCATCGGCGTCGTAAACACAAAGGCGAGCGCGATGAAAGCAGCCACGATGAGCGACATGGTCGTGGTCACGACGCTGAAGATGTGCCAAGCCTCCTTCTTTCGGTCGGTGTGAAGGTACTCGCTGAAAACGGGGATGAAGGCCGAACTGAGCGCCCCGCCCGCAATCAAGAAAAACAGCATGTCGGGAATCTGGAACGCCCACCGATAGGCGTCCGTCATCTCGGTCCGACCGAACGTCCACACCATGACTTGGTCGCGCACGATTCCCAAAACGCGGCTCAAGAACAGGCTGACGAACATGATCTGGCCGGCTCGCGAGACGTTCGGTACGACGGACGGTTCCGACATGGGCCGTACAGTAAACCCTACGGAAAGGGGACATCCTTACATACAGTTTTGTAGCTACGCTCTCAATGGCTACCAGTAAGATATAGGGGTGCTTAGGAGAGCTTGGGCAAAATCACCCCGAAAGAACAGGCCAGCCCTTCATGCCGGAACCGCGGCGGCGCTCGGTTCGGAGGACAGGCCAGAAACCTTGTCGGAAGGGGGTGGGCAAGGCGCACGGCCGCCCACGCCGCCACGGATTCCCCGATGGGCCTTGTGGAAAGACCCCCAGCTCCTCGCCTGGAATGCGTTCTTGCTCGCCGCTTCCCCGTACCTCACGTACCTGAGGGTACACAAGGTGCTGAAGAACAAACGATGGGACCCGTTTCTGCTCCGAAGGTGGACACTGGCGGGAGATGGCAACCCGGAACCCAACAAGCCCAACGTGCTTCTTGTTTGCGTCGCTCAAGGCGAGTTTCGGCTGGCCCGCGCGCTCGCGGAGTCGCTCGATATCGAGGAAGGCGAGGCCGGCGTCACCTATGTCGTGCGCGACCCCAGACTGCGGGCCCACATCGAAAGAGCGGAACCGAGCCTTCGCTGTGTGACCCTGCCGTTCGACTTCGCGACGCCGGTCACCAGGTTTCTCAGGCGGGAGCGACCTTCGCTCGTCGCCTTCATCGAGGGTTGCTCGTTCCCCAACCTGGTGGTGGGATCGAAGATCGCCGGAGCCAAAGTCGTCCTCGTCAACGGCAAGGCCGGCAAATGCAAGGTCGCCAAGGGAGCAAAACCCAGGTTCGTTCGATGGTTGGCGAGGCATTTCGACCGTTTGGCCGTCCAAGACGCCGACGCTTGGTCCGACATCCAGAAAAGCGGAGCCCTCCATGCGAAGCCTTTAGTCACCGGTAACCTGAAATTCGCGCTGCTTCCCTTCCCACCTACCGACGAAAGTCTGCGGGAGTTGGAGCAATGGGTTCTCGCCTCGCAAGACCTTGCGCTGGTGGCAGCCGGGAGCACGGAGCGGACGACGGAGCACAGGTTCGTCCTCGAGGCGTTCCAAGAGGCGCGTTCGGCCTCTCCGTGCCGACTTCTCCTCGCTCCAAGAACCCCCCACGACGCGGAGCTTGCGGCTCGGTTGGCCCAGGAGAGCGGGCTCACGGTTTCGCTACGGTCCAGGGGCGACCCACCCGCGGACGTGATGCTTCTGGATTCTGTGGGCGAGCTTGCGTGGAGCTACCGCTACTCTCGCGCGGCATATGTGGGGGGCGCATTGGAAGGCAAGGGCCATAACGTTCTGGAGCCCGTCGCTTGGGGGCTCCCCGTCGCATACGGCCCCCGCCGAGGAGCCCATGCGGAACTGCAGATGGCGTGCGAGGAAGCGGGGATTGGACGGCAGGTCCGATCCCCCTCAGAACTTGCCCAGTTCTGGCTGGACTGCCTCGATGCGACCTCGGAGCGGCGCGAACGGGACGCCTTGCTTGCGGGTCAAGTGATCGCTGGCCACCAAGCAGGTTTCACAAGCACGGTGGAACTGCTTCGGGAGGCGCTAACTGAGGTCGGGGTGCTGAGATAGGAAGGCGCCGTTTCAACGGTCCCGGCTCCTGCGGGGCTTGATGGAAGGGCAGGGGGACAACGTATCTGACAAAGATGCCGAGCCGTCCAATTGGGTGAATGGGTCCGATGCGAACGTCGCGATCTTCGGGTTCAACGACAACGTGATGAGCACGCTGAAGGCGGGGGACCGGAGTCAATACGTGCCCTACAACAACGCCAACGGGGACCTGATTATGGTGGATAAGCTGACGCTGCATGTGGAGAAGCTACTCGGGGAATTATCGGGTGGGGTCATTGCTCTGACCGCGCTGAATAGGGCGAACTTCGATTTTCCTCCCCGAGCGTTTAGCCACGGCAATAACGGGATCAATTACATGAGGGTTCTCAACATGCAGAGATCTGGGGACCCGGATGCAACTCTTCACACGATCTATCAGCGATCGACTGAGACAAATGCAGACTGGGTCAGGTTTGGGGACTGGGGTTTGGTGAAAAAGGAGTTTGCCCCGTTTCCGGAGGGAATGTTGCCATGATTACAGCCATTTTCTTGTTGGCATGTGTTGGTCAAGTTCCAGCGAACCAACATCAGCTTGGGGGCCCCGACCCCCTCTCATCTTTCCGTGTCGTGTATCAACAAGGTGCGAAAGACTATGGCGAGGTTGATGCTCCGTCTGCCCTATCGCTGGCTCACCGGCTATGGCAGTACGCCGCGTTTGCTGAGGATCGGGACCGAGGGCACTGGGAAAACTGGATAGTCGTTTCTCCGAGAATGGTCACTGTGAGGTATCGAGGTCGAGTGGGGTTATCATACGCTAGGCCGACGGGCCGCCTCTTTGCCTGCGGCATTTCGTACCCCTCAGAAAACCGCGCGCCCAACCTCTCGATCGACCAGTGCGTCGAAAAGGTCAAGGAGTACTACCGATTGGTCGGAGGAACGAACTCCCTCTCCCTGCAACGAGCGGAGATCGACCTCAGCATGGACCGGGAGACCTTTCTGTACGTCTACGTGTACTTCTCCTTCACCGCGCCGGGAACGGCCTACCGGTTCGCCTCTGGCATCGAGGCCATCGTCGACCGAACCTACGGCACGCCCGAAAACATGCAGATCGGGGAGATTCCACCCTACGATGCCCCCGCGAACGTGGTCTCCAAGGACGACGCGGTGGCCAACGCGATCGCGGCCGCTTCGCAGTACACCGGATGGAGCGTGCTCGAGGGCGCCTCTCAAGAGCCGATGTTCCACGTTCCCGACTACCTGGGGATGCCCAACCGGATGCAGGCCGTCCACAAGCGAAGGTTCTCCGAGGGAAAGGCGTGCCTGGTGTACGAGGTCACCGTCCACGATGCGAGCGTGGACCTCCCCACCGGCGACCGCCGGAGGCCGTTCGTGCAGGTGTACGTCGATGCGGAGACAGGCCAGCCCATCGGGCTGCTTCCGGTCTACAAGCGGATCGGAGCGCCTTCCGAGGACCTTCCCCGCAGGGCCTTCGATTGGAGCGGGACCTGGACCGTGGGCTCGACCGCCGGGAAGATTCTCCCAAGCTCCAAGGAGCCGCCTTTCGCGCAGAAGCGGGTTCTTCTCGTCCGCGATAGCCAGCGCGTGCTCGCGAGCTACGACCCCGCCTCGGGTCTCGTGTGGCTCATCTCGCGCGGCAAGGCGTTCGTCGGCGAACCGGATGGGGAGCTGCGCAAGGCCCTCGCCCTCTGCCGGCGAGCAGACGGCTTCGAAATGGACGCCCCTCAGCGGGCGAACAACTGACTCTGGGGGATGGGAGAAGGTAGGGGCTCGCTTTACGCGCCGAGCGTCCACACTTTCTGCAAGTCATCCACGAGATACCTTCGGTCTCGAAGCACCAAGTGAGGCCGCCGCAAGCAATGACGCCACCAGTAATCCGCCTCGAAAACCTGGTGCGGTTTGGGCGAGCCGCCGAACTTGACGATGCACGCGGATTCATACGCCCGCCTCGCCTTCCGGGGGGCGAACCTATGCTGACGGAGCAGGTTCTTGTACGTTACGATGTCCGAAGTGGGAAAGAGCGAAACCAAGTTCAGCCGATCCGCGCTCTTCAGGCTTGCGTCGGCGTAGTCTTGGTCGCCGTTGAATCGCACGTCATACCGCTTTCCGCTCGCATAGTCCTCATAAATGCAAGCGAGCCCCGCGTCCCTCCTGACCCTCATGACGCAGGTGTTGATCGTGTCGTACTTCCAATCGTTGACGCACACGAGCGGCTCGCTCCGCGTGTCGGCGAACTCCCATATCGACCGCAGGTCCTTCGTGAGCAGCGACGAGAGGTCGATGTATAAGAAC
>Ga0226835_1000577_pt1 | contig 35449 bp, 27 predicted proteins | sample LAC_MetaG_1_FD_163627 | JGI IMG/M metagenome (GOLD analysis project Ga0226835, IMG submission 163627) | Anaerobic ammonium oxidizing microbial communities from anammox membrane bioreactor (MBR) in UC Berkley, California, United States -... | ecosystem: Engineered > Bioreactor > Anaerobic >...
GACCCCACCAACTGGTGGTGAGTCAAGATGATGACCCGGCCGCCCCGCCATGGGGCGGCCGTCTTTGCTGCCACCGACACCGACACGGCCACGGACACCGACACCGACACGGCCACGGACACGGCCACGGTCACGGTCACGGCCACGGTCACGGTCACGGACACGGTCACCGACACGGACATAGACACGGACACGGGCACGGACGCCGGGCCGGGCGTGGCAACCCGCACCGTCCGTGAGGGCGGGCCAGAGGCCCGCGCACCCAGGGCCACGGCCACGGTCACGGTCACCGACACGGTCACGGGCACTGCCATGCCTATCTCGAAATCGCTACGAATAGCGGTACCTGGTACCGAGCGTTGGGCCCACGCTCCCTCGGTGCGGGCCAGAGGCCCGCGCACCCAGGGTCACGGCCACGGTCACGGACACGAAGCCAGTGGGCGGCGGAAGACCCCACCTCGACCGGGGTGGTGGCGAAGTGATTGCAGGGGAGCAGGGTGCCTGCTCCCCTGGGCGAATTAGTTACTTCTTTTCCAGTCCGGCCATGCGGGCGTGCACCATGGCCAGGGTGCGGTAGAGCATGTGGGCGAACTTGGAGTAGGGGAAGGTGAGGAAGAGGGACATGACGAAGCCCAGGTGGAGGATGTAGGAGGAAAGGGCAAAGGCTGGTGCATGGGCGAGGCGAGCCAGTTCCACCACCATGCCCGTCGCGATCACCAACACGACCACGCTCAGGAAGAAGGTGTCGAAGGCGGACGAGGCGCCGGCGGCCTTGCGGTCCCCCAGGCGGTTGCCCACCAGAATGGCGGCGCCGACGATGAGCAGGCCGGCGGAGACGTTGCCGAGGATCTTGTAGGGGTGGTCGAGGGCCAGCGGCATGGGGAGGTGCTGGATGTACATGCCGACGATGAGCAGCCCCGAGGTCACCGCCGCGCCCACGAACCCCCACAGCAGGGTCAAGTGGCCGAGCTTGCGGGGGCGGGCGGCGCCACAGGAGCCGAAGCGCTTGTGGGTGGCCACCTCCACGAGGGCGGGCATGAGGTTGGCGAGGAACGATCCCGAGCGAGGACCAGACGCACCCAGGGCCGTCCAGAAGCGACGTCCGGCCACCCAGGAGGCCAGGATTACCCAGCCGGCGACCGGGAAGAAGACGCCATAAATAAAGGAGTGGGGCACCAGGGCGTCGTACGCCCACCCGGCCTCCAGCCCCGCGGGGGGGGTGAGGCGACCGGCCAGGCCCAGGAGCGCCACCCAGAACAGCACCGGGAGGGCGAGGAGCAGCGGCCAGGTGAGGCGCGCCGCACCCACCAGCCTGCCCAGAAATCCGGGGAAGGCCAGCTTCTCGATGGCCAGGGAACGAACCGCTCCGAGCACGTCGCCCGGCCGTGCGTCCCGCGGGCAGCGCACGGTGCAGTCGTTGCACTGGTGGCACAGCCACACCGCCGGGTCGGCGGCCAGCTGGTCGGCCATGCCCCACTGGGCGAGGAGCATCTGCTTGCGGGGGAAGGGCCGGGCGGCGGGGGCCAGCTCGCAGACGCTGGAGCAGGTGGCGCACTGGTAGCAGCGCGCCGCCGACTCGCCGCCCCGACGGCGCAGCTCGTCGCGAAACGCGGTGGAGGGAAGCAGAGCAGGAATGGCAGCCATGGTCACTCCCTTTCGGCGGAGCTCGTCCTAAAACCCCTTCATGGGGTTCGCCCCCAGCCCCTCGATTTCGGCTGAGAACTCGTTGAAGATCTCTGGAATGCGCGAAAACTCGTGGTGCGACAGCTCCACCACCTTGATGCGTGCCGGCTCCAGGGCGAGGCGGGTCAGCGTCTCCTGGACGTTGCCGAGGCGCGTCTGGGCAAGCTGCGAACCGCGCACGTAGTGGCACTGGTAGTCGTCACCGGACTTGCAACCCACCAGCAGCAGGCCGTCGATGCCCCGGGAGAGGGCGTCGGCGATCCAGACGATGTTCATGGAGCCCAGGCAGCGCAGGGGGATGACGCGAATCCACGGCGACCACTGCTGCCGCTGCGCCGCCGCCTGATCCAGGGCGGGGAGGGCGTCGTTCTCGCACATCAGGGCGACGATGCGCGGCTTTTCTTCGAACTCCTCCGGCACGCTCATCGCCTTGATCATCGCCGAGATGCGGTCGACCCCGTAGTCGGGGAAGGAGATGATGCGCTCGGGGCAGGCGCCCATGCAGATGCCGCAGCGCCGGCAACGCAGGGGGTTGAGCTGGGGGGTTCCCTTGACGTCCTCGTTCAGGGTGCCGAAGGGGCACTCCTCGGTGCAGCGCTTGCACTGGGTGCAGCGCTGCAGGAAGAAGTCGGGCATGCCCAGGTCGCCGGCGCGCGGGTGCACGGCGGCGCCACGCTTGGCCGCCTCGATGCACTGGATGGCCTTCATGGCGGCGCCCCAGCCATCCTCGGCCGCCTGCGGGGGATCCATGGGGGCGCGTACCGTGCCGGCGGCGTAGATGCCGGTACGGCGCGTCTCGTAGGGGAAACAGATGAAGTGAGAGTCGGGGAAGCCGTACTTCAGCACCGGCATGTCGGGCCCCTGACGGTACTCCAGGTGCAAGATCTCGGTGCCCTCGTGGTGCGCCAGCTGCTCGGCGAGGGCCGCCGCGTCCCGGCGCTGCGTCTCCGAGTCGCCCTTTTCGGCGCGCACCTTGGCGTCGTGCAGGGCGCGCACCGCCTCGCCGTCGGCGGCGTTGGGGACCATGCCCACGGCCAGCACCACCAGGTCGGCCTCCAGGGTGACGTCGTTGCCCAGCAGGCTCTCCCGCAGGTGGACGTGCAGGGGCCCGCGGCCGTTGCCGTTCACCCGCTCCACCTCGCCGCGGGTGAGCAGGGTGTTGGGCTGGCTCTGCACCGCCAGGTAAAAGCGCTCCAGCTGACCCGGCGTGCGCATGTCGCGGTACACCACGGCGGTCTCGATGTCGGGGTGGCGCTGATGGATGGTGGCCACCTGCCGGAGGGTGGTGCCGCAGCACTCGGCGGAGCAGTAGGGGAGGTGCTGGGGGTCGCGCGAGCCGGCGCACTGGACGAAGAGGATCCGCCTCGGCAGAGCGCCGTCGCCGGGGCGCTGGAGCGACCCCCTGGCGAGCATCTCGTCCAACTGCGCCGAGGTGATGACGTTGGGGGAGCTGCCGTAGCCCAGGTGAGGCAGCTTGCTGGCGTCGTAGGGGCGCGCCCCGGTGGCCTGGACGATGGCCCCGGCCACGAAGGAGCGCTCCCCCTGGGGGGTAGAGATGGTGACGGCGAACTGCCCGGGCTGCCCGGCGATGTGCTGGATCTTCGCACTGGTGTACACGGTGACGCGGTCGTCGCTCTGGATCTTGGCGAGAAGCTCGGCGATGCGGTTGGGGTGGAGGACGTCATAGGGGGGGCCTTCGGGCAGCAGGTGGGTGAGCCCCGCCATGCGCCCGCCCAGGGTCGCCGAAGCCTCCACCAGGACCACGGGGTGGCCCGCGGCGGCGGCGGCGCGGGCCGCTTCCAGGCCGGCCACCCCCCCGCCGACCACCAGGACGGTGTCGGAGATCTCGGCGGAAAACGGCACCGGCAGGGACATCTTGGCGAGCTTGGCGATGCCCATGCGCAGGAGGTCATCGGCCAGGAGCTGGGTGTCCTCGTGATTGGGGGGCTGACACCACACCGCCTGCTCCCGCAGGGGCACCCGCTCCACCGCCACCTTCAGGGGGTCGAAGGTGAACTCCTCCACCTTGGCGCGGGGGGAGCAGGCGGCAATCAACACGCCGTCCACGCTGCCGTCGTCGATGGCGGCCCGAATGGTGGCCACCCCCTCGGGGCTGCACAGGCAAGGGTGCACGGCGCGGTGGGCCGCCTTCTCTTCCCTGGCGGCTTTTTCTAACGCAGCGACATCGAGCGCCTCGCCGATGCCGCAACCGCTGCACAGGAATACTCCGATGCGTTGCATGGCTGCTACCCCCTCCTTCCGGTGGCTGCAATGGCGCGAGCGGCGGCGCCGGTGGCGTCACGTACGGAGGCGGCGACGTCCTCGGGACGTCGCGCCACTCCGGCGACGCTCAGGCCGAGGTCGTGACCCGGCAGGCCGAAGCCATCCTCGTCCAGGAGAACTCCGAAGGGCGGCGCCTGCAGCTTGAGGTTGGACACCATGCCGGTGGCCAGCACCACCAGGTCGGCCTCGGCCTCGCTGAGCACGCCCCGCTCCACGTCCTCCACCTTGAGCTTGAGCACCCCGTTGGTGCGGGCGATCTTGCCCACCTTCCCCTTGACCAGGCGGACGCCCTCCATGGCGGCCACCCGGGTGAGCACGTCCTCGTTGCGCCCGGGAGCGCGCCGGTCGATGTAGTAGATGGTCACCTCGGCGTCGGGGAGCTGCTCCTTGACGTACACCGCCTGTTTGAGGGAGGCCAGGCAACACACCGCCGAGCAGTAGGGCAGGTGGTTGACGTCGCGGGAGCCAGCGCACTGCACGAAGGCCACCCGCCGGGGAGCGGTGCCGTCGGAGGGGCGCAGGATCTTGCCGGCAGTGGGTCCGCCGGGGGAGGCCAGCCGCTCCATGTGGACGTTGGCGATGACGTCCTGATCCATGCCCCCCAGCAGCTCAGGGAGCTTGTCCAGGGGGTAAGGGCTCCACCCGGTGGTCACTACGACGGCGCCCACCTCCAGCGTCTCCTCCTGCGCCTGGGCGTCGAGGTCGATGGCCTGGTAGGTGCAGGCGTCGACGCAGGCGCGGCAGCCGGCCGGGCAGGCAGCGCGGTCGAGGGTGAAGCGGCGCGGCCAGGCGTTGCCGTGCGCCAGGCGGATTGCCTTGACCTTGCCGAGCCCCAGGTTGAAGGGGTCCGGCACCTCCGCCGGGCAGACCGGGGTGCAGGCGCCGCAAGCCGTGCAGCGCTGGTTGACGTAGGCGGGCTGGTGGCGCAGGGTGACGCTCCAGCCGGTATCCGTTCGCCGGGCGGCGGTGACCTCGGCGTTGACGCAGACGCGCACGTTGGCGTTGCGCTCCAACCGCCGGGTGTTGATCTCCAGACCGCAGGAGGGCGGGCACATCTTGGGGAAGTAGTGGTGGGTGCGGGTGATGCGTCCGCCCACGTAAGGCTCGCGCTCCACCAGCACCACCTTGCGCCCCGCCTCGGCGGCTTCGAGGGCGGCGGTGATGCCGGAGATCCCCGCGCCCACGACGAGCAGCGGGTGTTGCTGAGGTGCGGCACTCATGAGGTCCTCCGTTGCGCGGGCGCCGAGGGGCGCACCGTGAGAGTGGGTTCGGCAAACAGGGCGAAGCGCAGCCAGCGCCAGGCGAACTCCAGCAGCGCCTCATCGTCGCTGCGCAGTTGCTCCACCAGCTCGGCGTCGAGCTCGAAGCGCTGCAGGAAAGTGGTTTCGAAAATGAAGGAGCGGAAGGAGTCGAGGTCGTAGGCGGCGGTGAAGAACATCTCCATGCGCTTGGGGTCCAGCGTGCGCCCGCCGATGAACCAGGGGTGAGACACGATGGCGCGGTAGCCGGCTTCCCGGGCGTCGCGCTCGTCCACGCCCTGATCGGCCCGCCACTGCTCGGCGGTCCACCGGCGGTCGCCGCACCGCCCTTCGCAGAAGTCGTCCTCGAACAGGAAGTACACCGGCTGGGGCTCGACGCCGGCGCGCGCCGGGGGGATGCCCATCCCCACCGGGTACATGCGGCACGCCCAGGGGCGGTCCTCGTACACCGTGCACCCCTGCTCCCCCACGAACGGGCAGCTCTTGCGCTCGTCGTCGTTCATGCGCAGCATCACCACCGGCAGGTGCAGCTCCTTGGTGATGGGAGTGAGGGTGTGGCGATCCAGGAAAGCGCGGGTGGGCAGATCCAGTCGGCGGGCCAGGCGCAGCACATCCAGGGGCGTGAGGATGATGTTGACGTCGGCGCAGCAGCGGTTGAAACAGGGCACGCCGGGATGGCAGGAAAAGGCGAAACTCTCACCAGCCGAAAGCTGACGCTTGCCGCGCAGGGCCTCCGGCACCTCGGTGGCTGGTACGGTCACGTTGTCCCCCCCGTCCCCAAGTCGCCTTCGGGGATCACGCCAATCGCGGCCTGCTCGCCCGCCACCTGTTGATCAGCACGAGTGGCAGTGCTACCAGGACTCGGTGGTGGGCTCGTGGCGCCGCTACTGGCGTCATCCTCGATGATGCGATCCTTGAGGGCGTCCCGCGACCACACCGGTAGCGGCGAGGCGGCGCCGGTGCGCGGATCCACGCGGTGACGGTAGGACGATTTCACTCCGTACTTTTCGAACATCCACACCCAGCCACGGCGAAAGTAGGGACAGGCATCGTTGAAGCAGGCCAGGTGGTAAGGCTCGTGCCAGCCGGTGTTGTCAGGGAGCGTGAACTTCTTCAGCGGCTCATGACAGTGCGGGCAGAACTCAACTCCATCAGTAGTCATGACCAGGCCTCACCGGGGGGCAGAAAGAGGGGAACCCCCCGGGCGCCGTGTGACGCCCGGGGGGGTTGCGTTGTCGGGAATCAACCGCCGAGCAGCTCATGCTCCTTGGGCGGGCCGAAGATGTGCAGGATCGGCCGCTTGAGCATCTTCCACTCACCGGTGTACTGGTTGTAGACGCAGTTGACGAAGCAGTGCCAGTTCTCCTCATCCAGCTTGGGAGTGTCGGCGCGGAAGTAGTAGCCCGGCCAGCGCGTCTCCTCGCGGAAGAGGATCGAACGCACGTGCGCTTCCGCCTGGTACATGCGGTGGACGTTCTCCCACGCCCGCATCAGCTCGTGAAGGTCAGCGGCCCCCAGGTTGGCGGAGTCCTCCTTGAGCAGGGCGAGCAGCTCCAGGGCCCGGGTGAGCAGGGGCTTGGAGGTGGTGAACTGGGCGCTGACGCCGCCGGCGTACTCGTCCATGAGCTTCTGCAGCCGCATCATGAACATCTTGGGGAGGATGTAATGGGGGTTGACTTCCGGCTGGGTGGTGGCGTTCTTGTGCTGCTCGTAGTGGAACAGCGGCTTGTAGGTGGCCGCCTTGAGAGCCTCGATCTTGGCGGCGTCCACCGTGGGCTTGGGCGGGTTCTCCTTCACAAGGTAGCGGATCGCCGCCTTGGCGACGATGCGCCCCTCGGCGTGGGAGCCGGAGGAGAACTTGTGGGAGGAAGCACCCGAGGCGTCGCCGGCGCAGAACACGCCCTTGACCGTGGACATGCCGTCGTAGCCCCAGAAGTACTCCTTCTTGGTTTCCTCGGTCTGCAGGTCCTCGGGGCCCGAAACCCAGGCACCGGAGGCGCCGGAGTGGGAACCGATGAAGTACGGCTCGGCGGCGGCGATCTCCGAGGACTTCTCCTCGGGCTGCACGTTGCTGGCCGCCCACAGGATGGCCTGGGAGATGGTCATGTCGAGGAAGTCTTCCCAGGCCTCGGATTCCAGCTCCTTCATCTTCTTCTGGTAGGCCTTGGGGTCGTCCTTGTAGGTGTCGGCGATCTTCTGGATCGCTTCCTCGGTGCGCATGTAGATGGGGCCCTTGCCCTGCATCACGTCCAGCATGCCGAGGTAGTTGCGCAGATTGGCCGGGATCGGCTTGACGTGGCCATAGGGCGCCCAGTTGGCCAGCTCGGCCTTGCGCTCGACCATGTACTCGCCGCCGAAGGCGTTGGTGGCCCGGGACTTGAACAGCAGGAACCAGGCTCCGACGGGACCGTAGGCGTCCTTGAAGCGGACCGGGATGAAGCGCACTTCCTGGCAGGTCATCTCGGCGCCGGCCATCAGGGTGAAGTAGGCCGAAGCGCCGGCGTTCCACGGCGGATACCAGGCGCGGCCCTGGCCCTCACCGGAGGAGCGGGGCTTGAACACGTGCACTGCGCCTCCCATGGCCACCAGGGTGGCGCGCGCCTTGAACACGTAGAAGGTGTTCTCGCGCACGGAGAAGCCGTAGGCGCCCTTGCACTCCTCGCCATCCATGATGGGGCCGACGATGAACACGCGCTCGTAGATGTTCTCGGTGCCGAGGGCGTTCTTGGCCGCCTCGGCGACCACCACCTTGTAGGACTCGCCGTTGATCATCAGCTGCCAGCGGCCCTCGTGCACGTAGCCACCGTTCTCGTCCAGCCAGATGGGCAGGCCCCACTTCTCGAACAGGTGCACGGTGGAGTCCACGTGCCGGGCGATGGACGCCACCAGGTCCTCACGGGTGACCCCCATGAGGTCGTTGCGGACGTAGTCCACGTAGTCCTTGACGGTGTTCTGGCCGTCCTTCAACCCGACGTACTGGTTGATGGCGGAAAGGCCCATGGCCACGGCGCCGGAGCGATCCACCGCCGCCTTGTCCACGAGGGTTACCTTGAGCCCGTGTTGCTTGGCCCAGTACGCGGCCTCCACGGCTGCGCCGCAGGCCGCCATGCCGCCTCCCAGGATCAGGAGATCGGTATCTACCTCGACGGTCTTGAAGTCCACCATGGCAGCCTCCTTCACTTGGTCCACACGGCGGGGAGGCCGAGGGAAGCGGGTTCGGTGAACAGCGTGGCGTCATCCAGCGTGGCCTTGGTTTCCCACCCGCCGGCCGGCTGTGCCTGCCCCTCGGGGGTGGTACGGATGGGGAACTTGAACCGCTTGATCTGGCCGCTGCGGAACTTCACCGTCCACATGATGCTGTCGGTGGAGCGCATCGGCACCACGGAGGCCCCCATGGGGACGAAGTCGGCATAGCCGCGCACGTCTACCGCCTGCGTGGGGCAAATCTTCACGCAGTTGTAGCACTCCCAGCACATCTCGGGCTCGCGGTTGTACGCCTTCATCTTCTCCTTGTCGAGGACCATCAGGTCGTTGGGACAAATGTACTGGCAGGCGGTCTTGTCGAGCGCCTTGCACCCGTCACACTTGTCCGGGTTCACAAAACTCGGCATAGCTTGCCTCCTCGCCGCATCCCGCCTTCCGGGCAGGATGCTGATGTTGATCTCTGTGTGGTTCGCGCCTGCCGGCTCGCCGGCACGGTCGCTGGAGGTCCTTCCTCCCGTCGCATTCGAGTGATTGCACCACCTCCCCGCTTCTCGTTTTCAAGGTTGTGCGGGCGGCCTCCCGTCCGTTCACCCGTCCTGATGCAAGCAAGTCTTGTGCCGCGCTTCACAAGAGTGACGAGACGCTTTTCCCATAAGGCTTTCGCGCTGCTGTGCAAGGTCACGAGTGGCATTGCGTTACGCAGCACGGACCATGAAACTGCGACGTTGTCGCGGCAGCCAATACCCCTTGTTTGTGAAGTTGGTGTTAGAACGATGGTTGTGCTTTTGTTACCCTGGGGTAACGGTCGCGTTCTAGACCCGTCCGCCCAGCAGCTCGGCCCTCACCTCCCGCACCTCGGGGAGCGCGCGCACGGCGCCAAGGACGGCGACCCGTTGCCGCTCGGAGGGCAGGACTCCCGCCAGCGTCACCACCCCGTCCCGCGTTCCCACCTCGACCATGGCGGCCGCCGCTCCCACCTCGGGGTTGAGAAAGAGGGAGGCGCGGACGTGGTTGAGCAGGAAGAGGTCGGCGAGGGCCTGGCGCGACGAGGGGGTGGCGCGGAACTCCGGCCGATCGGCCACCGCCGCGATGGTGAGGCAGGCCGAGTCGAGGGGGATCTTCTCCAGGTTGATGATGAGGTCATAGAGGCTGGGGTCATGCCAGTCCACGTTGTACAGGAAACGCGTCCACGCCACGCGCTCCTCGTCGCGGGCGCGAATGTAGCCTTCAGCGGCCTTGGCCTCCAGACCGTGGGCGGCCATCGCCTCGGGCAAGCGCATGGCCATGGGTGCGATCACTCGCACGCGCACCACATGGGCGATGCCGGCCAGTAGCAGATGGCCGGCGTGGCCGTGGTAGACGACGTTGTCCGCCAGGGCTTCCTGACACAGCGCCGCGGTGATGGCGGCCAGGTACTTCTGCCGGTCGAGACTGAAACGCTCCCAGAAGCTGGGGGGATGCTCGATGCCCTTGGTCAGAACCTCCTCGTGGACGCCGTAGCGCTCGGCAGCGGCTACCAGCACCTCGCGGCTGAGGACGCGATAGCCCAAGGTTGCCCCGAGGCAGGCGGCCAGCCGCTTTCCCCCGGAAAACGTGCCGCGCGAGATGGTGATGATGGCCATGGTCGTGTCCGTTTCTCGGCTCGTGCCCCCACCCGTCGGCCAGCGGCCTGCCGCACGCCTCTCGGCGCTGCCGGCGATCCATCGTACGATACTCCGAGCAGCACGGGAGGTGACATGCGCAGCGGAACCCGAGCACTGGTCTGGTTACTGGTCCTGATGGGCGTCGTGGGTCTGGGTGTGCTGGGCATCCTCATCGCTGTCGGCGTGGCGGCGCGCCACCTGCCGGGGCAGGCGGTGCTGCATCTGGAGATCGGCGGTGCCATTCCGGAGGCCTCTCCGGAGGTGCCGCTGGCAGGACTTTTCGGGCCGATGCCGGCAAGCCGACGGGACCTGCGCGATGGCCTGGTGGCGGCGGCGAAGGACGCCCGCGTGCGGGCGGTAAGGGTACGCATCAGCGACCTGGCCACGGGGCTCGCCACGCTGCAGGAGCTGCGCACCTTGCTGCAGCGGGTCGCCGAGGCCGGCAAACCCACCACGGCCTACCTGGATACCGCGGGTGAGTTCGCCCCCGGCAACCTGGAGTACTACCTGGCCACGGCCTGCGACCGCATCGTCGTCAATCCCCTGGGGGACGTCAATCTGGTGGGGCTGGCGGCGCGCGTGCCATTCATGCGGGGGACCTTCGACAAGCTCGGCATCGAGCCCGAGTTTCCCGGCATCGGCGATTACAAGACCGCACGCTACTTCTACACCCACAAAGATTTCACACCTGCCCATCGGGAGATGATGGAGTGGCTGCTGGCCTCCTACGGGGAGCAGCTGGCGGCGGGCATTGCCGAGGGGAGGGGAGTGAGCGAGGAGGAGGCGCGCCGCTGGATCGCCGCGGGGCCCTTCTCGGGACCGGAGGCGCTGGCCGCCGGGATGGTGGACGAGTTGGCGGACTGGGAGTCGGTGCGGCAGGACACCGCCACCCTGGAGGGGAAAGGCCTGCAGGAGGTGACCCTGACTCGTCTGCTGCGCGGCAGCCGACCGGATACTTCCGGCGCGAAGATCGCCGTTGTGGTGGGGCAGGGCGCCATCATGCGTGGCGAGAGTGGCTTCTCGCCCATGCCCATGTTCGGCGGGGATGTCATGGGCGCCGACACGCTGGCCCGGGCATGGCGCCAGGTGCGTCAGTCGGGGGCAAAGGCGGCCATCTTTCGCGTCGACTCCCCCGGTGGCAGCGCCGTCGCCTCCGAGATCATCCGCGCCGAGATGGCGCGTACCGCCGAGGAGATCCCGGTCATCGTGTCGATGGGGAACGTGGCCGCCTCGGGGGGGTACTGGGTTTCCTGCGGCGCCCGGCGGGTGTTTGCCTCCCCGGGCACCATCACCGCATCCATCGGGGTCTTCGGCGGGCACCTGGCGACCAGTGACTTCTTCGAGGACAAACTGGGGATCACCTGGGGGCGCATCGACACCTCCCCCAACGCCGCCATCTACGGCGGCCTGGACCCCTGGACCCCGGCCCAGCGGGAGGTGGTGGAGCGGCAGCTCCAGCGCATCTACGACGCCTTTGTGGAGCGAGTCAGCCAGGCGCGGGGCATGAGTCGGGAGGAGGTCGACGCGGTGGGGCGCGGGCGCGTCTTCACCGGCGCCCAGGCGCTGGAGCGCCAGCTGGTGGACGGCCTCGGTGGCTTCGAGGAGGCGCTGGCGGCGGCGCGGGAGGAGGCGGGGCTGGCGGCGGATGCCCCCGTGCAGCTGGACTTCTTCCCGCGCCCGGAGCCGATCTGGAAGCGACTCATGCAGCAGGGGGAGGAGGCATCGCTGCGGGCCTTCCTGCGCGAGCTGGCACAGGGTCACCTCGTGGTCCCCCGTGTACCCGGCGCCGTGTGGCTGCCCCCCATCGAGATCCGCTGACGCCGCCGCCGCTCACTCGGTCAGGTAGGCGTGCAGGGTGACGCTCACGGTCTTTTCGCCAGCGTTGTAGAGGAAGACGCGGTACCGCGGGAAGGCCACCGTGAAGGGCAGGGGCTCGGCGGCGAAGTACGCCGCTCCGGCGGGGATCGCCGTGACCTTGAGCTCGGTGGCCAGCAGCAGTTGCCCGCGCTCGGCCAGGGCGCGCAGCACCCGCTCCTCGTCGGGGAGGAGAATGGCCCCTACATCTCCCACCTTTCCCTGGGGCCCCTTCACCTCCCCGATGAGGGTGGCCACCCCCTGGGCAAAGCCGTCGGCGGCGATCACCCCAGCGTCCACCAGCCGGGTGGTGTCCTCTCGCCGGACTGGCGGCACCAGCACATCCGCCAGTGACACGAGCGAGGTGCGGGCCAGCTTGCCGGCCAGGGATACCTCTCCCTTGACGGTGAGCACCTCGGGCAGGTTGACCACCTCCACGGGGGTCACCCGGGGTCGTTCCTGGGCGCTGGCCAGCGCGGCCAGCAGAGCAGTGAGCATCGCAACGCGTCGCGGCATGGTCGTGGCGGCTCCCCGTTGGTTCTTGTACGGTTCGCATCGACATCTCGTGGGGTACCTGGTATAGCCATCTTGTCGTTTTCCGTACCGTGGCTGGCTGACGAAGCCTGGCCGTGAGGGGGGGCGGCAGCAGTCAACCGGGCGCGCCGGACCTTCGAGCGAATTGGGGCTCGCTCGCACCGCTCGGTTTTCTCGGCAGGCGAAGCTCCGCCCCCTGGAAAGCGGTGGGCGTGGTAGGCTGGCGGCGCGGCCGCACCCGCCCGGAGGGTCGCCCATCGTGATCACCGCCATCGGTTTCGACACCGAGCGCTACCTCGCCGAGCAGAGCCGCCCCATCGTGGAGCGCTGCGAGCGAGCGGGCAACAAACTCTACCTGGAGTTCGGCGGCAAGCTGGCCTACGACTTTCACGCCGCGCGGGTGTTGCCCGGCTACGACCCCAACGTCAAGATCCGCCTCCTGCGGCAGCTGGCTAACCGCGCCGAGATCCTGGTGTGCATTTACGCCGGCGACATCGCCCGCAAGAAGATGCGCGCCGATTTCGGCATCCCCTACGACGCCGATGCCTTGAAGCTGATCGACGACCTGCGGGAGTGGGGCCTCGCCGTGCGGGCGGTGGTCATCACCCGCTACGACGAGCAGCCGGCGGCGAGAGTCTTCAAGGCGCGACTGGAGCGCCGCGGGGTGGCGGTGTACACCCACCGCGCCACCCGCGGCTATCCCACCGATGTGGATCTCATCGTCAGCGAGGAAGGGTACGGCGCCAACCAGTACATCCCCACCGAACGGCCCATCGTGGTGGTGAGCGGTCCGGGCCCGGGCAGCGGCAAGCTGGGCACCTGCCTGTCGCAGCTCTATCACGAGCACCGGCGCGGGGTGCGAGCCGGCTACGCCAAGTTCGAGACCTTCCCCATCTGGAATCTGCCCTTGAAGCACCCGGTCAACGTTGCCTACGAGGCGGCGACGGTGGAACTGCGCGACGTCAACCTCATCGACCCCTACCACCTCACCGCCTACGGCGTGCAGACGGTCAACTACAACCGCGACGTGGAGGCCTTTCCCCTGCTTCGCCGCATCCTGGAGCGGATCACGGGTGGGGGGACGATGTACCAGTCTCCCACCGACATGGGCGTCAACCGCGTGGGCTTTGCCATCATCGACGACGCCATGGTGCAGGAGGCGGCGCGTCAGGAGGTCATCCGGCGCTACTTTCGCTACGCCTGCGAATATGCCCTCGGCCTGGTGGAGCGGGAGGACGCCGAGCGCGCCGAGCTGATCATGCGGGAGCTGGGGCTCGATCCGGAGCATCGCGCCGTGGTTGCCCCGGCGCGCCTCGCCGCGGCGGCGGCCGAGGCCAACGGCAAGGGCAACAACGGGACGTTCTGCGGCGCCGCCGTCGAGCTGCCCGATGGCACCATCGTCACTGGCAAGAACTCCCCGCTCATGCACGCCGCCTCGGCGGTGGTGCTCAACGCCATCAAGCACCTCTCGCGCCTGCCCGATGAGATCCACCTCCTGGCCCCCAGCGTGGTGGAGTCCATCGCGGCGCTCAAGAAGCACACCCTGCGCATGCGCTCGGTGAGCCTGGACCTGAATGAGACACTCATCGCCCTGGCCATCTCGGCCACCACCAACCCCGCCGCCCAGGTCGCCATGGAGAAGCTGAAGGAACTCCAGGGGCGCGAGTTTCACACCACCCACCTGCCCACCCCCGGGGACGAGGCGGGCTTGCGGAGGCTAGGCCTCAACGTCACCAGCGACCCGGTCTTCGCGTCACGATTCCTGGTGGGGTACCTGGTATAGCCTTGCTGTCAATTCTGTAGCTCGGTCGGTTCTTGCTGGGCCAGCACTCGCTCCAGCTCATCGCAGCGCGCCCTGAACGAGGCGTCCTGCTGGCGGCGGAGGGCCGCGCGGGTCAGCCACCGGCTGACCGTGCTGGGAGGCACGTCGAGCGTCCTGGCCAGCTGGCCGACGCCGATGTCGTGGCGTTCGACCCCGACCGCGGCGATGGCTTCCCGTGCCTGGACGATGGCACGGGTCTTGCGCGGACTTCCCAGCGCCTCGACCGCGATCTCCAGGGCTGCGGCCGCTCGGTCCACCCAGAGAGCAACCTCGCCGTCATCGCGCCGCTTGACGGCGTGGGCCAGCGCTGGCCTCGGCGTATCGGCCCAGGAACCCTCATCCAGTTCTTCGCGCCCACCACGCCACCACGGGGTCTTGCCCAACCCTTCCCGAATCCACGGTTGCTGCTGCTGCCCCTGCACCGACTGGGCGTAGGCGCGCCGGGCCTGCGAGCGCTGCCGGCCGAACAGCAGCAGCGTGGCATCCACATCCACCAGTGCTCCCTCGCCGCCGCGCAGTAGCTCGCGATGCCCGCTCCAGCGGTAGCGGGCCGGGTCCTCCGCGACCCCCGCCACCACCGGGTTGAGGTGGATGTAGGCGATCACCTGGAAGAGTTGGCGCGGCTCGGCGATCATCTTTACCTGGTAGCGGTCCTGCCAGACGGGCCCGCGCTGTTGCCGCCGCTGGTTGTACTCGCGGGCGAACCGCCACTGGATGAGGCGCATGGACCGCCACAGTGGCACCGCCGAGGTGCGCAGCGCCAGGTGGTAGTGGTTGGCCATCACGCACCAGGCGAAGATGGTCAGGCCGTCGCGCCGTTTGACCTCGTGGAGAACATCGACGAGACGCGCGGCTTCTTCTTCGTCGGCGAAGATGTGCTCGCCCCGGCTGACGCGAGCATAGACGTGGTAGAAGGCGCCATCGACGTAATACCTGGGTGCCCGTGGCATGGGTGGAACCTCCTCCTACTCTCCCCACTCTATGCGAAAAATGAAAAGAAAGCTATACCAGGTACCCGTGAAGGCGGAGTGATTGGCGCGTGTCATCGGCAGCGCGGCGACGGTCGCCCTCGCGATGGCGGGAGGGGCTGTGGCTGCCGTACCGTTGAGCGAGGCTACAATGACCGGTCGTGGTGCGCGTCCTTCCGTGCCTCCTCGTGCTCATGGCGCTGGCCGCTGACGGCGCCGCGGAGCCCGCCTCTCGGTCGGTGCCGGGCCAGCAACGGCGCTCCTCTTCGCCGCCGTTAACCATGAACTGGTACGTGGAGGGCCCGGGGGGCACGATCGTTTCCCAGTACGGAGGTGAAAGCGGGATCAACCCGGCCTCGGTGGTCAAGGTGGCGACGTCGCTGTGGGCGCTGGAGCGGCTGGGCAGCGAGTTTCGCTTCGAGACGCGCTTCTTTGCCCGCGGCGACGTGGTCGCCGAGCGCGGGGAAGTGCGCGGTGACCTGGTCGTCCAGGGGGGGGGCGACCCGGATTTCCACCTGGAGAACGCCTTCCTGGTCGCCCAGGCGCTCAACCAGGCGGGGGTGCGGCGCGTCAGCGGCGCCTTGATCGTCAGCCGCACCTTTTGGATCGGCTGGGAGAACGGCTCTTCGGGCCGGGAGAGCGATCCCATCCGGCGGGGCCTGCTCATGGCCGACCGCCTGCGCCAGGCGTGGGACCCCCGCCGCTGGACGTCCGCGACGCGCGCCGCCTGGCGCTCCTTCGCGGCCCGGCGGGGGTTGGATGCGGGGGCGCCGCCCCGGGTCGAGGTGGCCGGCGGGGTGGGGGTGGACGGGGAGCGGCGCCAGGGCGATCTCCTGCTCGTCCACCGCTCCCAGCCCCTGGTAGACATCCTCAAGCGTTTCAATGCCTTCTCCAACAACGACATCGAGCGGCTGGGCGAGATCCTGGGGCCGGCCGAGGAGCTGGCGGGACTGATCGCCGCCCGCTGTCGAGTGCCCCCCTCCGAGGTGCGCCTGGAGACCACCTCGGGGCTGGGCAGCAACCTGCTGTCGCCGCGGGCGGTGGTGGCGCTCCTCAAGGAGTTCCGTGCCACCTGCGACCGCCTGGGCTTGCGGGTGCAGGATGTGTTGCCCCAGGCGGGCTGCGATCCGGGGACGGTGGCCCGCTTCTTTCCCCGCTTGACGAGCGGGGAGGTTGCGGCCTCCCTGGTGGGGAAGACCGGCACCCTGGTGATGACCGACGGCGGCGTCAGCGTGCTCGCCGGCTTCCTGTCCACCGCCCAGGGCGAGCTGGTGTTTTGCGCCGCGGTACCGCGTGCCGGCGGCCGCCTGCTGACCGCCCGCCGCGCCGAGGAGCAGTGGGTGCTGGAGCTGCTGACCTCCCAGGGAGGGGCGCGCCCGCTGCCCTGCTCTTCGCGGGTCCGGGAACCGGACGAGGCGGCCAGTATTATTCGGCTCAGGTGACGCAACACACGACGTTCGAGCTGAAGAATCTGAGGAAAATGGAGCGGGCTGCGGGGGCGAGGAGCTCGGACCAGGAATGCTGTCAGCGGGCGCGGGGCGGCCTTGGTGGCGGGAAGTATCCCGGTGGGCCGTGGTTCGCCGGGGTTCTGCGGGTTTGTGCAGTATCATGCCCCCGATGACGACACCACCCTCGACCGCTGCCCTCGCCAACACGTGCAAGGATGAACTCGCCACCCCGGGGAGGACGGCGCCCGGCCAGGCCCCGGCGTGGGATGGGGAGGCCGGGCCTCGGCCCCTGGCGAGCCTGTCAGCGGTCATGCCCGCCTACAACGAGGAGGAGGTCCTGCCCCAGGCGCTGGCCGAGGCGGTCACGGCTCTGGACAGGGTGGCCGAGAGCTGGGAACTCATCGTGGTGGACGACGGCTCCACCGACCGCACGCCCGAGATCCTGGCGGCGTGGGCCGCCCGTGAACCGCGGCTGCGCGTCCTCACCCTGCGGCCCAACCGCGGCTACTCCAGGGCCCTGGCGCAGGGTTTCGCCGCTGCCCGCCACGAGGCGGTGTTCTACACCGACGCCGATGCCCAGTTCGATCTCGGCGAGATTGCCGCCCTCGCCCCCCACCTGGCCCACCACCCCATGGTGGTGGGGGTGCGGGTGAAGCGGCGCGATCCCTGGCTGCGGCTGCTCACCTCCTGGGTGTTCAACCGCTTGCAGGGCATCGTGCTGGGCGTTCGCGTGCGCGACGTCAACTGCGCCTTCAAGCTCTTTCGCCGGTCTTTTTTCGAGCGGGTTCACCTCTCCAGCGACGGCTTCCTGATTGACGCCGAGCTGTTTGCCCGGGCCCGGCGGGCCGGCCTCAGCTGGGTCGAGGTGGGGGTCACCCACCGGCCGCGGAGGGCCGGGCACTCCACCGTCAGGGCCTCCACCGTGGTGGCCACGCTGCGCGAGCTGTGGGCGTTGCGGCGGAGCCTGTCGCAAGAGAGGACCAGCGCCCCCCCGGCTCTTGCCGGGGCGGCAGAGGTGGGATGGCTCCCTTATGGCGCGGCGAAACCGATAGGTCCGCCGGCCCCCGGGGGGGCTCGCCCACCTCTGCAGAAAACTGGCCCAGCCGGGGATGGTCGACGGACGCCCTGAGGGTCACCCGTGTGCAGCCGCGCCGTGCAACGTGACCTCCGACTGTTCCTGATCACTGTCGGCGTTTTCACCGCCGTCCATGCCATCCTGGCGGCGACGCTGCCGCTGGCGGGGGACGAGATGTACTACTGGGAGTGCTCCCGCCACCCGGACTGGAGCTACTTCGATCAGCCCCCCCTGGTGATCTGGGCGATGATCCCCTTCCGGGCCCTGCTGGGGGAGACGGCCCTGGCGGTGCGTGGCCCGGCGCTGCTGGCCAGTCTGCTCATTGGTCTCTTTTTCCTGCCCATTGTGCGGCGGCTGGGTGGAGGGCCGCGGGAGGCCGCAGGGGCCTACCTGCTGCTGCACGCCACGCCGGTGTTCTTCCTGGGGTCGTTTTACGCCTCCACCGATGTGGCCATGGTGGCGGCCTATCTGGCTGGGACCTGGGCCGCCATCGCCCTGGCGCAGGGTGAAGTGAGGGCCTGGTACGGGTTCGCCCTCGCCATCGGCCTGGGCTTTCTGGCCAAGTTCCCGGCCGTCTTGATGTTGCCGGCCCTCCTGCCGGTACTCGCGGCGCGGTACAACGGTCGGCGCTGGGGCCACCTGGCCACCCCGCACCCCTACCTGGCCGGCAGCCTGGCTGTCCTGCTCACCGCACCGGTGTGGGTGTGGGCGTTCCAGCACGACTTCGACAACATCTGGTTCCAGCTCGCCAGGCGGCACACCGAGCACCGCTTCACCTTCCTGCACGTGGTCGAGTTCCTCGTCTCGAACCTCATCCTCTTCACCCCCTTCCTGCTCGTCGGCATCGTCATGGCCCTGGAGCGGAGGTGGCGCGAGGCGGACCCCGCCTGGCGGGTGGTGGTGGTGGCTGCCCTGGCGCCGGTGGCGTTCTTCGCCCTGGTCGCCCTGCGCACCCGGGTGGGCGCCCACTGGGGTGCCCCGGGGCTCATCGTGGGGGTCGTCGCCCTGGCCATGACGGCGTTGCCCCGGCGGCGGGTGTTGCTCGCCCTGGGGGGGGCGTCGTGTCTGCTCCTGATGGCCGCCGCCCTGGCCACGGTGTTCAACCCCGGCCCGCTCCTCAACCTCCAGTGGTCGTACCGGGGTCGGCCGGAAACCTTCTCTACCAGCACCCTGGCTCGCCTGGTGGGCAACGAGGCCATCGTGGCCGAGGTGCGGGCTCGCCTGGGGCCGGGCGAGCTGGTGGCCTCGGAGAGCTACACCACCGCCCACCAGCTGGCCTTTCTCTCCGGGGGGGAGCTCGAGACCCGGCTCGCCCACATCCTGGACGGGCGCCACGGTCTGGCGTCCCTGTACTGGTACTCAGCCGATGAGCTGCGCGGCTGCGACGTCCTCTTCGTCAGCGAGCGCCCCCAGGTGGAGGAGCGCCTGCGCACCGTGTTCGCCTCGGTGGCAGAGGAACCGCCGCTGGAGATCGCCCTCGACGGGCGAGTGGTGCGCCGGATGCACTTTTTCCGCTGCCGGAACCTGCTGCACCCGGAGTCGGTGTTCACCCGCCTGGGCGAGCGGCGGCCCTTCCCGTGGGAAGCCCCGTAGGCTCTTGCGCGCTCTTGCGAGAGCCGTGATCGGCTGCCCGTTCATCCCCAACCACCCGTTGGTGTCGCGCGGCGGGGGTGCGAGGCCTTTCGCCATCACCGGGTGGTCCACCCCGACCGGCGACCGCGGCGCCAGGTTGCCCTCGCTCGGGTGAGCTCTGCTACCTTCTCCCCGGGAGGTCCAACCATGCGCCTGCGGACCTGGAGGCTTTCGTTTCTTCTCGCCTGTGCCGCCGTGGCGGCGGTGGCGCAGGAGCGGGTGAGTCTGGATACCCTGGTGGATCGGGGTCTCGCCGAGGCCACCGGGACTCCCAGCTACACCTGGCTGGCCGACGGCACGGCGGTCCTCCACGACCGCCGCGTGCCCGCCGCCCAGCGCACCCTGGAGCGCCTGGACCCGGCCAGCGGGCAGCGCACCCCCCTGCTGGATCCCAGAGGGGTCCTGGAGGGGTGGGCCAGGGTCCTGGGCGAGGGTGAGAAGGCCCCCCCCTCGCTCCCCTGGCCGGCGGAGATCCACCCCTCGGGGCGGGTGGCGCTGTACGAGCACCTGGGGGATCTGTTCCTGGTGGACCTTCCCGGCGGTGGGGTGCGCCGCCTCACCGCCACCCCCGCAGAGGAATCCAACCCCCGCCTCTCCCCCGACGGGCGGGCGGTCTCCTTCGTCCGCGGCAACGACCTGTACGTCTGGCTGGAGGGTGAAGGGGAGCGCCGGCTGACCCACGACGGCGGCGAGACGCGGCGCAACGGCTCCCTCTCCTGGGTCTACTGGGAGGAGATCTTCGGTCGGGAGGACCTGGCCAGCTGGTGGGCCCCCGACGGCGCGGCCATCGCCTTCCTGCAAACCGATGAGAGCGGGGTGTCCGAGTCGTTCTTCCCCGAGTTCGAGCCCGCCACCCCCAAGGTGATCCGCCAGCGCTACCCCAAGGCCGGCGAGCCCAACCCGGCGGTGCGGCTGGGGATCGTGGAGGTGGCCAGCGGGGCCATCACCTGGGTGAAGCTGGGCGAGCCGGCCCCCGAGTACCTGGTGCGGGTGACCTGGCTGCCCGACGCCCGGCGCCTGGCCGTGCAGACGCTGGATCGGGCGCAGCGCAACCTTCACCTGCTGCTGGTGGATCGCTCCAGCGGCAGCGCCCGGCCGGTGCTGCACGAGTCTTCCCTCACCAACCTGGACCTTCACGACGACCTGCGCTTCCTCGCCGGGGGCGCCCGCTTCCTGTGGACCTCCGAGCGCTCGGGGCACGCTTGCCTGTACCTGTACGGCGAGGACGGCACCCTGCTGCGCCAGCTCACCCGGGGGCCGTTGCACCTGCGCCCCTCCTCGGGGGTGGCCGGAGTGCGAGGGGCGGTGGTGGGGGTGGACGAGGCCGGGGGGTGGGTCTACTTCACCGCCGTGGACGGGGCCCCCTTCGCCCCGGCGCTCTACCGGGTGTCGTTGGCGGGGGGCCAGGCGCAGCGCCTGAGCCCGCCGGGGGGCACCCACCGGGTGAGCCTCGACCCGAGTGCTACCTGGGTGCTGGACCAGGTGTCCAGCTTCGGCGACCCGCCCAGCCTGGTGCTCGTCCGCGCCGACGGCAGCGAGCCCCGCGTGATCACCCCTCCTAACCGGGAGCTCCTGACCCGCTTCCGCCTCCTCACCCCTGCCTTCCTCACCATCCCCGCCGAGGACGGCTTCCCCCTGCCGGCCACCGTGGTGCGCCCGGCCAAGCTACGCAGGGGGGGCCGCCTGCCGGTGATCGTCTACGTCTACGGCGGGCCGTCGGCCCCCCAGGTGCGGGACGCCTGGGGGCGCGATCTGCTGTGGGCCAACCTGCTGGCCTCCCACGGGTACGCCGTGGTCACCATCGACAACCGCTCGGCCACCGGCCTGTCGAAGACCCTGGAGGACACTTCCCACTTGAAGCTCATGAGCGCCCGGGAGGTGAGCGATCTTGAGGCGGCGGTGCGCTGGCTGAAGGCGCAGAGCTGGGTGGACCCGGCCCGCGTCGGGGTCTGGGGGTGGTCCGGGGGGGGCACCTTCACCCTGCAGCTGATGACCCACACCCGGGAGTTCAGGGCCGGGGTGGCGGTGGCGGCGGTCACCGACTTCCGCTACTACGACACCGTGTGGACCGAGCGCCTGCTGGGGCTGCCCGCGGACAACCCCGAGGGTTACCGCGCCGGTTCCCCGGCCAACTTCGCCAGGGACCTGCACGGCCGCCTGCTGCTCATCCACGGCACCTACGACGACAATGTCCACCCCCAGAACGCCTGGCGCATGGCCTGGGAGCTGCAGAAGGCCGGGATTCCCTTCGACATGATGATCTACCCCCTGGAGCAGCACGGCCTGCGCGGCGCCACCCGCCACGTCTACCAGACCATGCTGGAGTTCTGGAAGCGCTGGCTGTAGCCGGCAGGAGCGCGGCGGTGATCGAGCTCGCACCGGGGGCGGTGATCGACGAGGCGGAAATCCGCTTCCAGGCCTCGCGAGCGGGGGGGCCGGGAGGGCAAAACGTCAACAAGGTGGCGACGCGGGTGACCCTCTTCTTCGACCTGGAGGGGGCAAAAGGACTGGCGGCGGAGCACAAGGAGCGCATCCGCCAGCGGCTGGCTACCCGCATCTCCCGCGACGGGGTGCTGCGGGTGGCCTGCCAGCGCCACCGCAGCCAGTCGGCCAACCGCCAGGCAGCCATGGAGCGCCTGGTGGAGCTGCTCCAGCAGGCGCTGCGCGAGGATGCGGCGCGCACCCCGACCCGGCCGCCCCGCGCGGTGAAGGAGCAGCGGCTCGCCGACAAGCGGCGCCGCGCCGACCGCAAGCGGGAGCGGCGGGTCGCCTGGGAGGACTCGTGAGGGGGTTTCCATGTCATTCTTGAACAGGGTCTTGGGCATTGCCGGGGGGAGCTCCTTCCCGGCCCGCGACAGCGGCGAGACGGCCACCGTGCGCAAGATCGTCGCCGAGCTGGAGGCCCTGCCACCCGAGCAGGCGCGCTACATCGCCACCTTTGCCGCCATCCTGGCGCGGGTGGCCTACGCCGATCTGGCCATCTCCGAGGAGGAGATCGCCCGCATGGAGGCCATCCTCCAGGAGGTGGGAGGGCTGTCGGAGAGCCAGGCGGCGCTGGCGGTGCACATCGCCAGGGAGCGCAACGTGCTCTTCGGCGGCACGGAGAACTTCCTGCTCACCCGCGAGTTCGCCGCCATTGCCAGCCGCGAACAGATCGATAGGCTGCTCCACTGCGCCTTTGCCGTGGCGGCGGCGGACGGCTCCATTGCCGTGGTGGAGGAGGAGCGCATCCGCCAGGTGGCCACCGAGCTCAAGGTGTCCCATCGGGAGTACATCGACATCCGCGCCCGCTACAGCGCCCAGCGGGAGGTGATGCAGCAACTGCGGGCCCAGCGGCAGGGACAGTAGGACCGCCGGGCGTTTGGCCCGATTCTTGCTCTGCGATCGAGGTGCACCCCTCGTGAGGGTGCGGGAAGGAGGACGCCATGACCTGGACAGTTCGCCATGTTGCCGCCAGTGGGTTGATCGCCCTCTCGAGTCTTGCCGTCGCTATCACCGCCGAGGAACCGCCGGTGGATCCGGTGGTCAAGGCGGTGAGCACGGCCAACGAGAAGCTCATCGGCTGGCAAACCAAGGAAGCCCGGGAGGCCCTCGATCCCATCAAGGACAAGGCCGCCGACAACGCCACCGTGGCCGCTGCCCTCGCCCAGGTGCTGGTGCAGGAGAAGAAGTACCCCGACGCGGTCAAGCAGATGGAGGCGGCCGCCAAGCTGGCGCCGTCGGATGCGGGGCTGCAGCTCTCCCTGGGGGACACCCTGCTGCTGGTGCGGCGCAACGCCGACGCCACCGCCGCCTTTCGCCGCGCTGCCCGGCTCGCCGAGGAGGCGGTGAAGAAGGACGAGAAGGACACCCGCGCCCTCTTCCAGCTGGCCCAGGCGCAGCAGCGCCTGCGGGAGTTCGACAAGGCCGCTGCCACCCTCGCCAAGCTGGTGGAGGCCAGCGAGGGCAAGGACACCATGGCGCTCTACGAGCTGGGGGTGACCCAGACCTTCCAGGGGAAGTGGCAGGAAGCCTTCGATGCCCTCTCCAAGGCGCTGGAGAAGAACAAGGGAATCGCCTACGCCTACTACTACCGCGGCCTGGCGGCCGAGAAACTCAACCGCAAGGACGTGCTCATCAACGACATGAGCCGCTTCCTGGCGCTCGCCCCGGGCGCCCCCGAGGCCTCCCGGGCGCAGGCCATCCTGAACGCCGCCCGCCGCTGACGGCGGCGGGCGCCAGCCCACCGGCGGCGCGAATCAACCGCGTTCCCACCATGCCCGGATTTCCCCCCCAGCAGCCCGGGGGGAAATCCAGCGTCTCGGAGGGGAGGTCGGGGTCGGGAGCCGATTTCATCGGGGATGGGGTGCTGCGCCCTTGCTACACTCGGGCCCCTGGCTGCAGTGGCCGGCAGGCCGTGACCAGAAGCGTGAGCGGGACGGGCAACCGACATGAATCACAGGGAGATCACCGGCTTCATTTGGGGGGTGGCGGATCTCATCCGTGACACCTTCAAGCGCGGCAAGTACCAGGACGTCATCCTGCCACTTACCGTGCTGAGGCGCCTCGACTGCGTGCTCGCCCCCACCAAGGAGAAGGTCCTCGAGACCAAGGCGCAGTACAGCGGCAAGATCGAGAATCTCGACCCGTTGCTGCGCAAGGCCTCCGGGTTCGCCTTCTACAACACCTCGCGTTACGACTTCGACAAGCTGCTGGCCGACGCGCCGCACATCGCCGCCAACCTGCGCAACTACATCGCCGGATTCAGTGCCAACATGCGTGAGGTGCTGGAGAGATTCGATTTCGACAACACCATAGCCAAGCTCGACGAGGCGGGGCTGCTGTTTCAGGTGCTGGAGCGCTTCAAGAACGTGGATCTGCACCCGGACCGGGTCGACAACCCCACCATGGGCACGATCTTCGAGGAGCTGATCCGCAAGTTCAACGAGGCGCTTAACGAAAACCCCGGCGAGCACTTCACCCCGCGCGACGTGGTGCACCTGATGGTGGACCTCATGCTGGCCGGCGACGAAGAGCGCATCCGCCGGCAGGGCATCGTGTGCACGGTGTACGACCCCTGTTGCGGATCGGGTGGCATGTTGATGATCGCCAAGGAGCACATCACCGTGGGCTGGCGCCGCAACGGCGAGGTCATCGCCCCGCCCCTCAACCCGGCGGCCGACATCCACCTCTTCGGTCAGGAGGTGAACCCCGAGACCTGGGCTGTCTCCAAGTCCGACCTCTTCATGAAGGATCCCACCGGTCGCGACGCCGACAACATCGCCTACGGCAGCGTACTCTCCAACGACCGCCACGCCGATCGGAGGTTCGACTACCTCATTGCCAACCCACCCTACGGCAAGGACTGGAAACGCGACGAGGACGCCGTGCGCGCCGAGCACGAGCGCGGCGCGGCGGGGCGCTTCGCGCCGGGGCTGCCGCGCATCAGCGACGGGCAGCTGCTGTTCCTGCTGCACATGCTGGCGCACGCCAAGGCCCCGCAGGAGGGGGGCTCCCGCATCGCCATCATCATGAACGGCTCGCCGCTCTTCACCGGTGATGCCGGCAGCGGCGAGAGTGAAATCCGGCGCTACATCCTCGAAAACGATCTGCTCGAAGCGCTGATCGCCTTGCCCGAGCAGCTCTTCTACAACACCGGCATCGCCACCTATGTGTGGGTGCTCACCAACCGCAAACGGCCCGAGCGTCGGGGCAAGGTGCAACTCATCGACGCCACCTCCTTCTGGGCGCCCATGCGCAAGAGCCTGGGCGACAAGCGACGTGAGATTTCGCCCCAGCACGCACAGGACATCGTGAGGATCCTCAAGGATTTCAGGGATGGCGACAGGCGCCGGGTGACGAAGGACGGCAAGGAGGAAGAAGTGGTCGTCAGCCGCATCTTCCCGACCACCCACTTCGGCTTCCGCAAGATCACCGTCGAACGGCCGCTGAAGCTCAACTTCCAGGCCAGCCCCGAGCGCATCGCCCGCCTGGACGATGAGAAGGGCTTCCGGGCGCTGGCGGAGTCCAAGAAAAAGGGGGACGCCGGCGCCAGAGAGGCGGCCGAAGGCCGCCGGCTGCAGGACGCCATCCGCGCGCTGCTCGGCCAACTGCCGCCCACCCTGTTCCAGGATCGGGACGAGTTCGAACAAATGCTCGATGCCGCAGCCCGCCAGGCCGGCGTGAAGCTCCCGGCGCCGGCGCGCAAGGCGATCCTCTCTGCCCTCTCCGAGCGCGACGAGACGGCCGCCATCTGCCGCGACAACGAGGGCAACCCCGAGCCCGATCCCGAGCTGCGCGACAGCGAGAGCGTGCCGCTGCCCGCCGGCGACGATCCCGTGGATGCGGAGGGCGTGCCGGCAAGCGTGCGCGCCTTCTTCGAACGCGAGGTCGAACCCCACGTGGGCGACGCCTGGATCGACACCAGAAAACGTGACGGAAGGGACGGCAAGGTCGGCGTCGTCGGCTACGAGATCAACTTCAACCGCTACTTTTACCGCTACACCCCGCCCCGGCCCCTGGAGGAGATCGAGGCGGACATCCGCGCCTTGGAGCAGGACATCGTGCGGATGCTGGCGGAGGTGACGGGTAGGTTGCCCGCGCAATGACTCAAAATGTCGGCAGGTAGCTCTGAAGTGCCGACCTATTGCGCGGTTGGTCCTTGACGGGCGGGCGTGACACATGTTACATTGTCTCGGCATCTCAAAATGGAAGCCGAGGACTTGTGCACGACAGAGCAAAACTTCTAGACCCGGTCCAGGAGCTGATGCAGCGGATGGGGATCGCCCGCTCCCGGGACCTGGAGCAGGCAGGGGTTTCGAGGACGCAGCTGCGGCGGCTGGTCTCCCGCGGGCTCCTCGAACGGGTGGGCCGCGGTCTTTACCGGGTACCGGAGGCCCCTGTCACCGAGCGTCAACACCTCGCGGAAGCGGCGCGCCGGGTGCCGGGGGGCGTTATCTGCCTGCTGTCGGCGCTGCGTTTTCACGGGCTCACGACCCAGAACCCGTTCGAGATCTGGATGGCCATCGACCGCAAGGCGTGGCGGCCGCGGCTGGAGCACCCCCGTTTGCGGCTGTTCTACCTCTCCGGCCCCGCGCTGAAGGAGGGAGTCGAGGAGCATCGCATTTCGGCAGTGACCGTGCGCGTGTTCAGCGCGGCCAAGACCGTGGCTGACTGCTTCAAGTTCCGCAACAAGATCGGGATCGACGTGGCAGTGGAAGCGCTGCGGGAGTACCGGAAGATGTATCCCAAGCAACTGGAGATCGTCTGGCGGTTCGCTGAAGTGGACCGCGTGACCCGCGTGATTCGGCCGTATCTGGAAGCGATGGGATGAACCCGGCGCCGGAACGCAAGAATCCTGCCGCGTCAGTGCGGGCGCGACTGCTGAACCTGGCGCGCCAGCGCAAGGAGGAGTTCCAGCTCGTGCTCTCCGAGTTCGCCATCGAGCGACTGCTCTACCGGATCGGGGTTTCCGCCCAGGCGGAGCGGTTCGTGCTGAAGGGGGCGATGCTCTTCAAACTGTGGCCCGGGGAGCCTCACCGTGCCACCTGGGATCTCGACCTCCTCGGCCGCGGGGCAAGTGGAGTCGCCGACGTGCTGGCGGTCGTCCGCGAGTTCTGTGCGATCGAGTGTTTCGACGGGATCGTATTCGATCCGGCCTCGGTCGCAGGTGAGGAGATTCGTTCGGCGGACGAGTACGCGGGGGTGCGGGTTCGGCTGTACGCCTGGCTCGACCAGGCGCGCATTCCGGTGCAGGTGGATGTGGGCTTTGGCGACGCCGTGGTTCCTCCTCCCCTGCGTGAGCGGTATCCGACGCTGCTGGGCCACCCGCCGCCCACCATCCTGGTGTATCCGCGCGAAGCGGTGGTGGCGGAGAAGCTCGAGGCGATGGTTTCCTTGGGCGTCATGAACAGCCGGATGAAGGACTTCTACGACGTGCAGGCGCTGGCGTCGCGCTTTGCCTTCGCAGGCCCGGCATTGACGCAGGCGGTGCGTGCGACCTTCCTCCGCCGGAAAACGCCCTTCCCCGCAGGGGAACCACTCGCCCTGACGCGCGAGTTTCTGGGAGCACCGGAGCGGCAGACCCAGTGGCGTGCCTTCCTCCGCCGCGGGCGCCTCGACGCCACACCCGACGCCGGCCAGCTGGCAGACTCGCTGCGCCGGTTCCTGGGGCCGGTTCTTGCTGCCGCAGCCAGGGGCGAGGTGCTACGAGCGAGCTGGCCGCCGGGCGGCCCGTGGCGGTGAGCGAGGAGGGAGGCGGAACGATGAAGGCGGAGCCCACGCGGCGCTACAAGCCCTACCCGGCCTACCGGGACTCTGGCGTCGAGTGGCTGGGGGAGATCCCGGCGCATTGGGAGGTGAGGCGGCTTCGGTTCGCCAGCAAGTGTAACCCGGCGCCGAGCGAGGTGCGAGGTCTCCGCGGTGACACCGAGGTTTCGTTCGTGCCGATGGAGGCAGTCGGTGAGTACGGAGGGCTTTCCCTCGACGAAACGAAACAACTTGCGGACGTGAATGCTGGTTACACGTACTTTTGCGACAGTGACGTTATTGTTGCTAAAATCACACCGTGTTTTGAGAACGGGAAAGGAGCGCTCGCGGCTGGCCTGCTGAACGGCATAGCTTTCGGAACGACGGAGTTGCACGTTCTTCGTGCGAGTGAGCGAGTGGATCCCTCCTTTCTCTTCTACGTCACGATCAGCGACGAATTCCGCCGACTCGGGGAGGCGCACATGTATGGCGCCGGTGGCCAGAAGCGCGTATCCGAGTCGTTTGTCCGTAACTTCTCGCCTGCCTTCCCCCCGTTGGTCGAGCAGCGGGCTATTGCCGCCTTCCTCGACCGGGAGACGGCGAAGATCGATGCGCTGGTGGCGAAGAAGGAGCGGCTGATCGAGCTGCTGCAGGAGAAGCGCACCGCCCTCATCACCCGCGCTGTCACCAAGGGCCTCGACCCGGACGTCCCCATGAAGGACTCCGGCGTCGAGTGGCTGGGGGAGATTCCGGCGCATTGGGAGGTGAAGAAGTGGCGCTACTGCTGCCGCGTGACAGAGGGACAGGTTGCGCCAGGCGATGAGCGGTTTCGGGATAGGATCTTGATAGCGCCCAATCACATCGAGTCGGCTACGGGTCGGATCCTCTACACCGAGACGGCAGATGAGCAAGGGGCGATCAGCGGGAAGTACCTGGTCGAACCGGGCGACATCATTTACTCTAAGATCAGACCTGCCCTGAACAAGGTTTGTGTTGCGGGCGGCTACTGGCTTTGCAGTGCAGACATGTACCCGGTGGCCGTCACCGAGCAACGCCTAGCAGCGAAGTTCTTGCTTTACTTCATGCTCTCTCAACCTTTCGTGCGCCTAATGGTGGACGAGTCGATGCGGGTGGCCATGCCGAAGGTAAACCGCGAGAATCTGGCGGCCTGTCCTTTGATCATCCCTAGTCCCGACGAGCAACGCGCCATCGCCGCCTTCCTCGACCGGGAGACGGCGAAGATCGATGCCCTTATCGCCAAGATCCGCGAGGCCATCGAGCGGCTCCAGGAGTACCGCACCGCCCTCATCTCCGCCGCGGTGACGGGTAAGATTGACGTACGAGAGCAGATGTCGTGAACCGGGTGGCGGTGCAGCCGGAGCTGGTGCGTTGGGCGCTGGAGCGCTCGGGGCGGAGCGTCGAGGGGCTCACGGCGAAGTTCCCGCGACTTGCCGCCTGGGAACGGGGCGAGGCGCAGCCGACCCTCAAGCAGCTCGAGCAGTTGGCCAGGGCGACCCACACGTCGGTCGGTTTCTTTTTCCTGCGCGAGCCGCCGGTCGAGGGTGTGCCGATCCCGGATTTCCGCACCGTCGGCGGTGCGCGACGCGAGCGGCCGAGCGCGGACCTGCTGGACACCATTTATCTCTGCCAGCAGCGGCAAGACTGGTATCGCGACTTCGCGCGCACGATGGGCGAGCCGGAACTTCCCTTCGTCGGCTCGGCGCGGCTCGAAGACGACGTTGTCGCCACGGCCGCCAGCATCCGTCGGGCGCTCCGCTTCGATCCTGCCGAGCGCGCGGGCATGCCGACCTGGACCGAAGCTCTCTCGCGTTTCATCGAGCAGGCCGACGACCTGGGCGTACTCGTCATGGTCAACGGTGTGGTGGGCAGCAACAACCGCCGCAAGCTCAACCCCGAGGAGTTCCGGGGTTTCACGCTTGCCGATCCGCTGGCGCCGCTGGTCTTCATCAACGGCGCCGACACCAAGGCGGCGCAGATGTTCACCCTGGCCCACGAGCTGGCCCATGTGTGGTTGGGGCAGACGGCGCTGTCCGACGTTTCGCCCGCCTCGGTCCCAGCTCAGCGCGTCGAGTCCTGGTGCAACCGGGTGGCGGCGGAGTTGCTGGTGCCCCTCGCCGAGCTGCGCGAGGTGCTTCCCCAGGGCGACGCGCTCGCTGGGGTGCCGGACCTCGCCCGCCGCTTCAAGGTAAGCACGCTTGTCATCCTGCGGCGACTGGTGGATGCGCAGCGCCTGTCGTGGCAGGCGTTCGAGGAGGCGTACGAGGCGGAGCTGGAACGGCTGCGGGCACAGCCCAGGACGAGTGGCGGCAACTTCTACCTCACGCAGGCGGCCCGCCTCTCTCGCCGCTTCGCGCGCGCGCTCATCATGAGCACGCTGGAGGGCCAGACGCTGTACCGCGACGCCTTCCGCATGTTGGGGATCGCTCGCGAGGCGACCTTTCGCGAGCTGGGCCACCAGCTCGGGGTGGGCTACTGATGGCCTACCTCCTGGATGCGAACGTCTTCATCGAGGCCAAGGGGCGCCACTACGGCTTCGACTTCTGCCCGGCCTTCTGGGACTGGCTCGTGGAGCAGAACCGCGCGGGGCTTGTCTACAGCATTGAGAAGGTTGGCGACGAGCTCCTCGCAGTGGATGACGAGCTCTCCGCCTGGGCGAGCGCCCGCGGCGAGGCGTTCTTTCTAAGACCCGACGCCACGCTGTTTCCCGCGCTGGCCGCAATCAGCAGCTGGGCCAGCGGGCAGCGCTACGAGCCGGCGGCGGTGAGCACGTTCCTTCAGGGAACCGACTACTACCTGGTTGCCCACGCGCACGCGGGCCGGCACACGGTGGTTACCCACGAGGTGCCGTCGGCGTCAACGCGCAAGATCAAGATTCCGGATGCCTGTATCAGCTTGGGTATCAAGTGCATGACACCGTTCGAGATGCTTCGCCGGGAGCGCGCTCGCTTCGTGCTGGGGAAGGAAGGTACCCCATGAGTGCCGGGATGTTTGGGGCGCTTCCGCGAGGCCATGAAGCGGCTTCAGGGGTACCGCACCGCCCTCATCTCCGCCGCGGTGGCAGGCAAGATTGACGTGCGGGAGGAGATGTCGTGAACCGGGTGGCGGTGCAGCCGGAGCTGGTGCGCCACGGTATTATCGGGGCTCGCCACTCGCTCTCCCCCGTGGGCGGTCAGTTCGTGTCTCGGGCTTGTCTATTCACACTTTGCCATCGAAGTCTTAATATTGTGTCGTGCTATTTTGGAACGCTGAACAGGGGGGAGGTTAGCTCATAGTGAAGCGCGGCGAGAGCGGCCGCTATGAGGTGACCGCCGTGGGCGGCGAGAGGGTGCGTGCGTTCGTTCCCACGCCGCTCCCGCCCGATCCGCCCCTGGTGCTCGACGGCGGCCTGCAGCGCGCCCTGGAGGTCGCCACTCTCGCCCTGGGCCGGCTCGACGGCGTCTCGACCCTGCTGCCAGACCAGTCGCTCTTCCTCTACGCCTACGTGCGCAAGGAGGCGGTGCTGTCGTCGCAAATCGAGGGCACGCAGTCCTCCCTCTCGGACCTCCTGCTCTTCGAGCTGGACGAGGCGCCAGGCGTGCCGCTGGACGACGTGATCGAGGTCTCCAACTACGTCGCGGCGCTGAACCACGGGCTCAAACGACTGCGGGAGGGGTTCCCGCTCTCGAACCGGCTGATCCGCGAGATTCACGGGGTTCTGCTGTCGCGCGGGCGCGGCGCCGGCAAGAACCCGGGCGAGTTCCGCCGCTCGCAGAACTGGATCGGTGGAAGCCGCCCGGGCAACGCGGTGTTCGTCCCGCCGCCGCACACGGCGGTTCCCGACGCCATGACTGCCCTGGAGCGTTTCCTGCACGCCGAGGACGACGGCTTACCGACGCTGGCGCGCGCTGCCCTCGCCCACGTGCAGTTCGAAACGATCCACCCGTTCCTCGACGGCAACGGCCGGGTAGGTCGGTTGCTGATCACCTTTCTGCTCTGCCACGCCGGCGTGCTACGCGAGCCGCTGCTGTATCTGAGCCTGCACTTCAAGCAGCGCCGCGCGGTCTACTACGAGCTGCTGGACCGTGTACGGAGCGAAGGAGACTGGGAAGCCTGGCTCGCCTTCTTTCTCGAAGGGGTTCAGCAGACGGCGGAAGGTGCCGTGGCGACTGCCGAGAGGCTCGTCACGATGTTCGGGGTCGATCGTGGGCGTATCGAGGCGGCCGGGCGGCGGGCCAGCTCGGCGTTGCGGGTCCACGAAGCGATGAAGGCGAGACCCATCGCGTCCGTCAGGGAGGTGTGCCGCACGAGCGGCCTGTCCTTTCCCGCTGTGTCCTCGGCCATGGATCTCCTTGTCGAGCTCGGCATCGCCCGCGAGCTGACAGGTAAGCTGCGCAACCGCCTCTTCGCGTACGACGGCTATCTGAAGATTCTGAACGAAGGAACCGAAAGGCCATGAGCGTGCAGGTCTGCGAGCGTGCCTTCGAGGATGCGATCGAGCGAGCACTTCTCGCGCATGGTCCGGACGCCTACCCCGGTGAGGCGAGCGGTACCAGCGAAGCGCTCCCCCCCACGTGGGGCGATACCCCATCTGGCGGCTACCGCCGGCGCCAGCCGGACGAGTACGACCGCGCCCTGTGTCTGCTGCCGCGCGACGTGCTGGATTTCGTCCTCGCCACCCAGCCCGGAGAGTGGCGCAAGCTCTCCCACCACCACGGCAAGGAGGCGGTGGCCGGGTTGTTTCTCAGGCGCCTCGCCGCCGAGATCGGGCGTCGTGGGGCCCTGGCGGTGCTCAGGAACGGCATCAAGGACTCGGGGTGTAAGTTCCGGCTGGCCCACTTCCGCCCGGCCAGCGGCCTGAACGAGGAGGCCCGCCGGCTGTACCGGGCCAACCTGTTTTCGGTGGTGCGCCAGCTCCGCTACAGCACCAACAGCGACAAGAGCCTCGACCTGGTGCTGTTCCTGAACGGCATTCCCATCTTTACCGCCGAACTCAAGAACCCCCTCACCGGCCAGAACGTCGAGGACGGCATCCGCCAGTACAAGACCGACCGCGACCCGCGCGAACCCCTGTTCACCTACGGCCGCTGCCTGGCCCACTTCGCGGTGGATCCGGAGCTGGTGTTCGTCACCACCCACCTGCAGGGCGCGAAGACGCGGTTCTTGCCCTTCAACCAGGGCAGATTCGGCGGTGCCGGCAACCCACCGGTGTCACCCACGCGGCCGGGCTACGCGACCGCCTACCTGTGGGAACAGACCTGGGCGCGCGACAGCGTGCTCGAGCTGGTGCGCCAGTTCATCCACGAGGTCGAGGAGGAGGACGAGAAGGGCCGCAAGAACGGCACGCGCTCCCTCATCTTCCCGCGCTATCAGCAGCTGGACTGCGTGCGCAAGCTGGTCGCCGATGCCCGCACTCGGGGCACCGGACAGCGCTACCTCATCCAGCACTCGGCCGGCAGCGGCAAGAGCTTCACCATCGCCTGGCTCGCCCACCAGCTGGCGACGCTCCACGACGCGGCCGACCGGCGCGTCTTCGACTCCATCGTCGTCGTCACCGACCGCCGCGTGCTGGACCGCCAGCTGCAGCGGACGATGCGGCAGTTCGAGCAGACCCTGGGGGTGGTGGAAAACATCGACACCACCTCGCGGCAACTGAAGGAGGCGCTGGAGTCAGGCAAGACCATCATCGTGACGACGCTGCAGAAGTTCCCGGTGATCGCCCAGGAGATCGGCGAGCTGGCCGGCCAGCGCTTCGTGGTGATCGTGGACGAGGCACACTCATCGCAATCGGGCGAGAGCACGAAGAGCATGAAGGCAGTGCTTTCCGCCAGCTCCCTCGCCGATGCCGAAGCCGAGGAGGCGGCGGCCGCCACGCCCGAGGAGGAGCTGGAGAGCGCCATCCTGGCCGAGATGGAAAGACGCGGGCGGCTTCCCAACGTCTCGACCTTTGCCTTCACGGCAACGCCCAAGCCGAAGACGCTGGAGCTGTTTGGAAGCCGGCGCTCAGACGGGAAGTTCGCGCCGTTTCACCTCTACAGTATGCGGCAGGCGATCGAGGAGGGGTTCATCCTCGATGTGCTGGCCAACTACAGCACGTACAAGGCGTACTGGCGGCTCCTCAAGACCACCGCCGACGACCCCCGCTACGACCGGCGCAAGGCCGAGTACCTGCTCAAATCCTTTGTCGAGCTGCACCCCCACGCCATTGACGAAAAGGTGAGGATCTGCGTCGAGCACTTTGCCGCACAGGTGCAGAACGAGATCGGCGGTAAGGCCAAGGCGATGATCGTCACCCGCTCGCGCCTGCACGCCGTGCGTTACAAGCTGGCTGTGGACCGCTACTTCACCGGGCGCGGATATCCCTTCCGGGCGCTGGTGGCCTTCTCGGGCACGGTGAGGGACGGCGGCATGGACTACACCGAGTCCAACATGAACGGCTTTCCCGAAACGCAGACCGCCAAGATCTTCGAGTTTCCCGAATACCGGTTCCTGGTCGTCGCCAACAAGTTCCAGACCGGCTTCGACCAGCCGCTGCTGCACACCATGTACGTGGACAAGAAGCTCGGCGGCGTCAACGCCGTGCAGACCCTGTCGCGTCTGAACCGCATTCACCCGGAAAAGAAGGGCACCATGGTGCTCGACTTCGCCAACGACGCGGCGGAGATCAAGGCGGCGTTCGAGCCCTACTACGAGACGACGCTGCTCTCCGAGGCCACCGACCCGAACCTGCTTTACGAGCTGCAGACCCGGCTTGCGAGCTTTCCGGTCTACACCGATGAGGAAGTGGAGGCCTTCGCCCGGGTCTACTTCGACTCCCGGGCCACCCAGGACAGGCTCTACTCGGTGCTGGCGCCGCTGGTGGCACGCTTTTGCGATCTCTCCGAGGACGAGCGCGCTGACTTCCGCGGTCAGCTCACCGACTACGTGCGGCTCTACGCCTTCCTCGCCCAGGTGCTCACCTTTGTCGATACCGATCTCGAGAAGCTCTACGTCTTCGCGCGGCACCTGCGCCGCCTGCTGCCCGCGGACCGTGACAGGCTGCCGCGCGAGGTGCAGCAGAATATCGACATGGAGTCCTACCGCATCCAGCAGACCGGCAGTGGCAGGATCGCGCTGGAGCGGACCTCGGGCGTACTGGAACCGGTGAGCACGAAGGGTGCGTACTCCAGCGCGCCCGAGGAGCTGGAGGCCCTCTCGCGCATCATCGCCGAGCTGAACGAACGCTTCGGGCTGGCCCTGGGTGGCGAACACCGGGTGACCCTGGGTCAGATGATGCAAAAGCTCGACGAGGACGCCTCGCTCGACGCCGCGGCCCGCGTCAACACCCCCGAGAACGTGCGCCTGGCTTTCGATTACAAGGTGGAGCAGATCATCCAGGGCATCGTGGACTCCAACTTCGAACTGTACCGGCGCATCACCGACGACCGCGCCTTCGGGGAGGCGCTGAAGGACTTTCTCTTCGAGCTGTACCTGCGCCCTCGCCGGGACGCGGCGAGACACCCCGACCGGCGGCCTCCGGTGGCGGCGTCGTCGAGCGGATGAGTCGGGCGTGAAGCTGCGCGCTCAGAACACCGAGCCGAAGCCGATGTAGAGCTTGTAGCGGGGGTCGGTGGGGCGGCGGTCGAGGGGCAGGGCGGCGTCCAGGCGCAGCACGCCGATGGGGGTGGCAGCCCGCAGGCCCACTCCGGTGGCCAGGGAGAGCTCCTTGAGGTCGATGCCCGAGGCCGACTCCCACACCTGTCCGGCGTCCACGAAGAGGAGGCCGGTGAGGTCCCACGGCAGGGCCAGGCGCAGCTCCTGGTTGAGCACCAGCAGCGCCTC
>Ga0226835_1000578_pt1 | contig 35419 bp, 37 predicted proteins | sample LAC_MetaG_1_FD_163627 | JGI IMG/M metagenome (GOLD analysis project Ga0226835, IMG submission 163627) | Anaerobic ammonium oxidizing microbial communities from anammox membrane bioreactor (MBR) in UC Berkley, California, United States -... | ecosystem: Engineered > Bioreactor > Anaerobic >...
CATCCAGCGACGGGCATACGGCTTGCGCGACGAGGAATACCTGCGCCTGAAAATCCTCACTTGCATGCTGCCACCCCTCTGATTTATGACATTTGTACCCACACGATTTCCTGAAGACCCTGATTTCTTCCACGCCTGGCGCAAGTCGGTGAAGGACAAACAGGGGGAAGCGGCGGCGAAGGAAATGGAGCTCGCCTTCTGGGAGAACGTCGGCGTCGGCACCGGAGAAATGTATTTGAAGCGCGGCGGCAAGCCGGAGGATCTGGAACAGATCGCCTTCACCATGCAGCGCGCCAGCGACGTGATGGGCGAGACGGCGCGCATGAAGAAGGACGGCCAGGACGTGCTGGTGGTGCACACCGCCTGCCCGTGGATGGATTCCTTCCGCGCCGCCGGCCTGCCGAACCAGTGCGGCGAAGGCTGCGACCGCTGGTTCCAGGTGGCGGCGCAGACCATCTCGCCGAAGGTGCGCGTGGTCACGGAAAGTCAGCTTCCGCGGGGCGGCGACACCTGCACGCGGCGCTTCACGCTGATCGGTTGAGCGGAGAGAGATAACCAGGGAGGTCGGGCATCACATGTTTCTGAAAGACAAGGTTGCAATCGTCACCGGCGCCGGACAGGGCATCGGCGCCGCCATCGCGCAGGCCTATGCCCACGAAGGGGCGAAGGTCGCGGTGGTCGACATGAACGCCAAGGCGGCCGACGAGGTCGCCGCCGACATCCGCCTCGCCGGCGGCGAGGCCCGCGGCTTCGCCTGCAACGTCGCCGAGCGCGAATCGGTCAACAAGATGGCCGCCGACGTCGCGGCGGAGTGGGGCCGCGTCGACATCCTGGTGAACAACGCCGGCATCACGCGCACCGCCATGCTGCACAAGATGACGCCGGAGCAGTGGCAGCAGGTGATCGACGTGCACATGAACGGCAGCTTCTACTGCCTGCAGGCGGTGGTGAACGGCATGATCGAGCGCAAGTCGGGCCGCATCATCAACGTCACCTCGACGGCGGGCCTGCTCGGCACCATCGGCCAGATCAACTACAGCGCCGCCAAGGCCGCCATCGCCGGCATGACCAAGTCGGCGGCGAAGGAACTCGGCCGCCACGGCATCACGGTGAACGCCATCGCCCCCGGCGCGGCGACGCCGATGACCGAGGTGATCCGCACTGACGACCGCTTCAAGGACAAGTATATCGAGCGCATCCCGCTCGGCCGCTGGGCCGAGCCGAACGAGGTGGCGCCCGCCTTCGTCTTCCTCGCCTCCGACTGGGCGAGCTACATCACCGGACAGATCCTCGCCGTCGACGGCGGGCTGACCATTCGCTAATTTCTAACTGGAAACGACCATGACCAAAGCCAAAGCCTCCTTCAAGTGGGACGACCCCCTCCTCCTCGACCTGCAGCTCTCCGAGGAAGAGCGCATGGTGCGCGACACCGCCCAGCAGTACTGCCAGGACAAGCTCGCCCCGCGCATCCAGGAAGCCTTCCGCAACGAGAAAACCGATCCGGCCATCTTCCGCGAGATGGGCGAACTGGGCCTGCTCGGGCCGACCATCCCCGCCGAGTACGGCGGCGCCGGCCTCAACTACGTCTGCTACGGCCTCATCGCGCGTGAAGTCGAGCGCGTCGACTCCGGCTACCGTTCGATGATGAGCGTGCAGTCCTCGCTGGTGATGGTGCCGATCAACGAGTTCGGCACGGAAGCGCAGAAGAAGAAGTACCTGCCGAAGCTCGCCACCGGCGAATGGATCGGCTGCTTCGGCCTGACCGAGCCGAACCACGGCTCCGACCCCGGCAGCATGGTCACCCGCGCGAAACAGGTGAAGGGCGGCTATTCGCTCTCCGGCTCGAAGATGTGGATCTCCAACTCGCCCATCGCCGACGTCTTCGTCGTCTGGGCGAAGACCGAGGACAACATCATCCGCGGCTTCATCCTCGAGAAGGGCTGGAAGGGCCTCTCCGCCCCCGCCATCCACGGCAAGGTGGGCCTGCGCGCCTCGATCACCGGCGAGATCGTCATGGACGAGGTGTTCGTGCCGGAAGAGAACCTGATGCCCGGCGTGCAGGGCCTGAAGGGCCCGTTCACCTGCCTCAACTCGGCGCGCTACGGCATCGCCTGGGGCGCGCTCGGCGCGGCGGAAGACTGCTGGTTCCGCGCCCGCCAGTACGTGCTCGACCGCAAGCAGTTCGGCCGCCCGCTCGCCGCCAACCAGCTCATCCAGAAGAAGCTCGCCGACATGCAGACCGAGATCACGCTCGGCCTGCAGGGATGCCTGCGCCTCGGCCGCATGAAGGACGAGGGCGTCGCCTCGGTCGAGATCACCTCGATCATGAAGCGCAACTCCTGCGGCAAGGCGCTCGATGTGGCGCGCATGGCGCGCGACATGCTCGGCGGCAACGGCATCTCCGACGAGTTCGGCGTGATCCGCCACATGGTGAACCTGGAGGTGGTGAACACCTACGAGGGCACCCACGACATCCACGCCCTCATCCTCGGCCGCGCCCAGACCGGCATCGCGGCCTTCAGCGACTGAGCACCCCGCCATTCCCGCGCAGGCGGGAATCCATGAAAAAGCCGGCTCCTGCCGGCTTTTTTCTTGCAAGACAAAAGTCAGTCGCCGCGACACGGCGCGGCAGCCGCGCTATCCTTGCACCCCATGATTGGACAAGTCTTTCGCTGGCTGATTTTCACCGCCCTCCTCGCCGCCGTGCTGGTGGCCGTCTTCGTCGCCTGGTGGCTGGCCCTGTTGATCGCGCTCGTCGCGCTGGCCCTCGGCGCCCTGCGCCGCCTGCTCGGCGGCAAGCCGGTCGTGCGCGAGTCCGGCGAAGCCGTCATCCTCGAGGGGGAATACACCGAGGTCGAGCGCGAGGCCCGTCCCCTGCCCGACCGCGACAAGCCGTCGCCATGACAATCCGCCAGTCCGCGCCGCGCCGGGTCCTGATCACCGGCGTCAGCCGCGGCCTCGGCCATGCCATGGCCGAGGAATTCGCCCGGCTCGGCCATGTCGTGATCGGCTGCGGCCGCAGCCACAAACCCATAGAGGCCCTGCAGACGCACCTTGGCGCGCCGCATCGCTTCGACTGCGTCGACGTCGCCGACGACGCGGCGGTGAAGGCCTGGGCGATGGAAGTGCTGGCCTCCCACGGCGCCCCCGACCTCCTGCTCAACAACGCCGCCCTGATGAACCGCAACGCGCCGCTGTGGAAAGTGCCGGCGCGCGAGTTCGACGCCGTCGTCGACGTCAACATCAAGGGCGTCGCCAGCGTCCTCCGCCACTTCGTGCCGGCAATGGTCAAGGCCGGCCGCGGCGTCATCGTGAACTTCAGTTCCGGCTGGGGCCGCGCCGTCGACGCCGAGGTGGCGCCCTACTGCGCCACCAAATGGGCCATCGAAGGCCTGACGCGCGCGCTGGCGCAGGAACTGCCGGCCGGCCTGGCCGCCGTGCCGCTCAACCCCGGCATCATCGACACCGCCATGCTGCGCAGCTGCTTCGGCGATGGCGCCGGCGGCTATCCCGGGCCGGAAGAATGGGCGCGGCAGGCAATGCCCTTCCTTCTTTCCCTCGGCCCGCGCCATAACGGCAAGCCGCTGACGGTGGAATAAGAAACTAATCCAAAACAACCCATTTGGGATACGATAATTCTGTACAGCACAACAGTGGACGAAATTGGCTATGGCTGACGACAAGAGCAAGCTCCCGTCTATCGCATCGATTCTTGCAGCTGGAACTGGCCGGGGACTGGGGAATTCCGGTCATTCTCCCCCGCCACCTCTTGGGGGATTGGGTTTGGCCCTGCTGGGACTAGGGAGGCCTGAACTCAATAGTGTCTATTACAACAGCAAGGTAGTTTCACTAGATGGGTATCGCTTTGTCGGATGCCGGTTTGATAACTGTACCTTGCAGGTTTCATCCCTGAACTTCGAAATAGTTCAATGCGTACTCGATCCATCAACGCGTATCGAGTACTCTGAGTCTGCTGCCAGAGTGATCCGTCTATTTCTCGGTCGGTATGATTGGGCTTATACAACGTTCCATGAGTTCTTCGTGCCTAAGCGCAATTCAGACGGGACCATAACGATTTCATTTGGAGGCGCGTGATGGGCAACTCTGCGAGCGCAGAAGTTTCCGCTACCGTCGACTTGAAGCCAACGCGCAGTCAGCCGTTCTTAGTCTCCCTTACGATCCTGGCTGGAATCAGCGTCATATGTGGCACAGGCCTACTGTCTCTTGGAAATCCAGCGGGTTGGGGGCTTCTAGCCTTCGCCGCCGTCTCGATTGGGGCAGGTGTATGGGCTTGGCGTCAGTCCCAGCCAGATGTTGACCTTGAAAATGCCCAACCAACCAGCTTTACATTGCCCGACGGGACATCTGTCGTTGCCGATGCGCGGCTACTTCGCTCCTTAGAAGGAACCACAGCCCTCGTCCGTTTGATTGAAGGGGTATTGCATCGTCGGCCACTTCCTGAGCCTGACGGGCTTGTCGACAGCAACGGACAGCCAATCCCTGACAGCAAGGCTGCAGCAGCAGCACTGATACACAAGGTCAATAGCGATACTCAGTTGGCTACGAACCAAATCTGTGATGCGCTTGGTCTTTCGGTGGATAGCCCCCACGCGCTACAGGAGATTCCAAACGCTACTGACACGGGGCCGGAATCCGTCACTTTGTCTGGGCTAAATTGCCCACCCCCATCTCAGACTGTCACGACTAGCCCATCTAAACCTTCTCCATAGCCTTTACTTCCACCTGCCACTCTAAGGCCACTCCAGCGTCCTCAATCCACTCTACTCTATGGAATAGCTCATGGCTGTTCGATCTCCATTTACCGCCCTTTCACAGCGGTAACCGCCGCTTCCTGACACATAATAACGATTGACAATACTATTCGACTCCAATACTATCCCTTCTCATGATCAAGACATTCGCCGACAAGCGGACGGCTGCGATCTTCGAGGGTTTTCAGGTACGAAAGCTGCCGAACGAGATCCAGGAGACCGCCCGGCGGAAGCTGAAGCAGATCGACTCGGCGGCGACGCTGGAAAGCCTGCGCGTGCCGCCGGGAAACCGCCTGGAACAGTTGAAGGGCGATCGGGCCGGGCAATGGAGCATCCGCATCAACGACCAGTGGCGCATCTGCTTCGAGTGGGTTGGCGGCGATACCTTCAATGTCGAGATCGCGGATTATCACTAGGAGGCTGCATGGCTATCAAACGCGAAGATTTGAAGGGAATGAACTTCCGGGATGTCGCCACCGGACGCCGCCTGGCGCCCGTGCATCCGGGGGAAGTGCTGATGAAGGACTTCATCGAACCGATGGCGCTCACCCGCTACAAGGTCGCCAAGCTGGCCGGCGTTCAGCAGCGGCGCATCGACGAAATCTGCACGGGTCAGCGCGGCATCACGGCCGACACGGCACTGCGCCTTGCCCGGCTGTTCGGCACCGACGCGCAGTTCTGGGTCAACCTGCAGGCGCAATACGACCTGGAGACGACCGAAAAGGAGATGCGCAAGCGCATCGAGCAGGAAGTCACACCCCTCGCCGCCTAGTCCCCACGGGGATTGTGAGCGTCTCGCCTTACGGCGATCCACTCATCCCTCGCATTGCGAGGGACCGCCCTGCGGGCGTCCTGCGCACTCCTCCCACTGGTCGGAGCACTGGTCGAACCGCGGGATTCTGCCGCACCCACCGGAAAGCCAAACAAAAAACCACCCTTGCGGGTGGTTTTGTTGTGTGGCGTCCCCACGGGGATTCGAACCCCGGTTACCGCCGTGAAAGGGCGATGTCCTAGGCCTCTAGACGATGGGGACCCGAGGTGCTACTCGAAAGTCGTAGTGTCTTGTGGTGGAGGTAAGCGGGATCGAACCGCTGACCTCTTGCATGCCATGCAAGCGCTCTCCCAGCTGAGCTATACCCCCACAGAGGAGCGCGCATTATACGGAGGCGGGCAGGCCTTGTAAAGCCGCTAAAGCACCTTGCCCGGGTTCATCAGGCCGTGCGGGTCGAGGGCCTGCTTGACGGCGCGCATCAGGTCCATTTCCACCGCGCTCTTGTAGCGCAGGATCTCGGTGCGCTTGAGCTGCCCCAGGCCGTGCTCGGCGGAGATCGAACCGCCCAGTTCGGCGACGATGTCGTGCACGATGCGGTTGGCCTGCGGCGTCTGGGCGATGAACTCGGCGTTGGCCGCCGCCTCCGGCCGCGACAGGTTGTAGTGCAGGTTGCCGTCGCCGATATGGCCGAAGGCGACGATGCGCACGGCGGGAAAGGCTTTCCCGAGCGCGGCGTCGGCGCGGGCGATGAACTCGGCGATGCGCGACACCGGCACGGCGATGTCGTGCTTGATGCTGATGCCCTCGATGCGCTGCGCTTCCGAAATGCTTTCGCGCAGACGCCAGAAGGCCTGCTGCTGCGCCAGATCCTGCGCCACGGCAGCGCCCGCCACCCTGCCCGCTGCAATCTCCGCGCCGAGGATGGCCTCCAGCGTGCCGGCCAGGTCGAAATCCGCCAGCGTGTCGGTGAGTTCGGCCAGCACGTACCAGGGCGAGGCGGCGGCGAGCGGATCGCGCGCGCCGGAGATGTGCTTCAGCACCAGTTCCAGCGCCGGCCGGGCGACGATCTCGAAGCCGGTGACGCGCTCGCCGCAGGCGCCGCGCAGGCGCGACAGCAGCTCGACGGCGGCGGTCGGATCGCGCACGGCGAGCCAGGCGGTGGCGGCGTTGCGCGGCCGCGGGAACAGCTTCAGCACGGCGGCGGTGATGATGCCCAGCGTGCCCTCGGCGCCGATGAAGAGGTGCTTGAGGTCGTAGCCGGTGTTGTCCTTGCGCAGGCCGCGCAGGCCGTGCCAGATGCGCCCATCGGGCAGCACCGCCTCCAGCCCCAGGGTCAATTCGCGCATGTTGCCGTAGCGCAGGACGGCGACACCGCCGGCGTTGGTGGAGAGATTGCCGCCGATCTCGCAGCTGCCCTCGGCGGCCAGCGACAGCGGGAACAGCCGCTCGGCGCCTGCCGCCGCCGCCTGCACTTCGGCCAGCAGGCAGCCGGCCTCGGCGGTGAGGGTGTTGTTGGCGGCGTCGATCTCGCGGATGCGGCGCATGCGCGACAGGTTGATCACCACCTCGTCGCCGTCGTGGCGGGGCGTGGCGCCGCCGACGAGGCCGGTGTTGCCGCCCTGCGGCACCATGGGAATGCGTTCCTCCGCGCACAGCGCAACGACCGCGGCGACCTCCTCGGTCGAGGCCGGCTTGACGACGCAGCGCGCCTGGCCGGTGTAGCGGCCGCGCCAATCGGTGAGATGCGGCGCCATCTCGCCGCCGCCGATCACGGCGCCGGCGCCGACGATGCCGCCCAGGCGCGCGACGATGCTCACTCGATCACCTCGGCATAGAGGTCGTGCACGTCGCAGTCGGTGACGCGCACGCGGGCGAACTCGCCGACTTCGAGATGCCCACCGTCCGGAATGTGCACCAGGCCGTCGATTTCCGGCGCGTCGGCCTGGCTGCGGGCGATGGCGCCTTCCTCGTCGACCTCCTCGACCAGCACCTCGATCTCGCGGCCGATCTTCTGCTCCAGCCGCTGCGTGCTGATGTCCTCCTGCAGTTCCATCAGGCGGCTGCGGCGCTCCTCGCGCAGCGTCTCCGGCACCGGGTCGGGCAGCCGGTTGGCCTCGGCGCCGTCGACGGGGGAATAGGCAAAGGCGCCGACGCGGTCGAGCCGGGCTTCCTCGAGAAACTGCAGCAGCATCTCGAAGTCCGCATCGGTCTCGCCGGGAAAGCCGGTGATGAAAGTGCTGCGAATAGTCAGTTCCGGGCAGACGGCGCGCCAGGCGCGCACGCGCGCCAGCACGTTCTCGGCGCTGGCCGGCCGCTTCATCAGCTTGAGGATGCGCGGGCTGGCGTGCTGGAAGGGCACGTCGAGGTACGGCAGGATCTTGCCCTCGGCCATCAGCGGAAGCAGGTCGTCCACGCTGGGATAGGGATAGACGTAGTGCAGGCGCACCCAGACACCCAGCTCGCCCAGCGCCTGCGCCAGTTCGTAGAGGCGCGTCTTGACGGGCTTGCCGCCCCAGAAGCCGGTGCGGTACTTGAGATCGACGCCGTAGGCGCTGGTGTCCTGCGAGACGACGAGCAGTTCCTTCACGCCCGCATCGACCAGCTTCTCGGCCTCGCGCAAGACCTCGCCGATGGGCCGGCTGACGAGGTCGCCGCGCAGCGAGGGGATGATGCAGAAGGTGCAGCGGTGGTTGCAGCCCTCGGAAATCTTGAGATACGCATAGTGCCGCGGCGTCAGCTTGATGCCCTGCGGGGGCACCAGGTCCTCGAAGGGATCGTGCGGCTTGGGCAGATGCTTGTGCACTTCCTGCATGACCTGCTCGGTGGCATGCGGGCCGGTGACCGCGAGCACCTGCGGATGGGCCGCCAGCACCACGTCCTCCTTGGCGCCGAGGCAGCCGGTGACGATGACGCGGCCGTTCTCGTCGAGCGCCTCGCCGATGGCGTCGAGCGATTCGGCCACCGCGGCGTCGATGAAGCCGCAGGTGTTCACCACGACGAGGTCGGCGCCCTCGTAGTCGGGCACGACGTCGTAGCCCTCGGCGCGCAGGCGCGTCAGGATGTGCTCGGAATCGACGAGAGCTTTCGGACAGCCGAGTGAGACGAAGCCGACCTTGGGCTGAACAGCTTTCTTGCTTGGCATTCTGTGGGGGAGGCCTGCGGCGGCGGTCGGGCCGCAGGCGGTGCGCTTACTTTTTCTCGGGCGCCGGCTCTTCGGCGGCTTCCTTCTTCTCGCCCGGCTTGCCGGCCGGGGCGGCGAAATTCGGAAACTGGAAGCCGGAGAACATGTTGCGCGTCTGGCTCTCGATCTGCTCCTGCATCTGCATGAACATGTTCTTCGACTGCTCCATGTAGGCGCCCATCATGCCCTGCATGGCGGGACCCTGGAAGTTGAGGAACTGCGCCCACAGGTCCTTGCTGGCGGGATTGTTCTCGCCATACATGGCGCGGGCCTGGTCCTGCAGCTTCGACTGCATGTCGGCGAAGGCCTTGATGTTGCCCTCGAGGTACTTGCCCATCATGCCCTGCATGGCGTTGCCGTAGAAGCGGATCATCTGCGACAGCAGGTCGCTGGTGAACATCGGCATGCCGCCGGTTTCCTCTTCGAGGATGATCTGCAGCAGGATGCTGCGCGTGAGGTCCTCGCTGCTCTTGGCGTCGACGACCTGGAACTCCTCGTTCTTCAGCACGAGTTCCTTGACGTCGGCCAGCGTGATGTAGGAGCTGGTCCTGGTGTCGTAGAGACGGCGGTTCGGATATTTCTTGATCAGTCGGGTTTGTTCAGCCATACAGTCCTCCCCCTTCGATAATTATACGCAGTAAGCCCCGGCAGCCCCGCCGTTGTCAGCACATGTGCAAGCCGCCGTTGATGGACAGGGTCGATCCGGTCATGTATCCGGCGTATTCGGAGGCCAGGTAGGCCACCAGCTTGCCGATCTCCTCCGGCTTGCCGAGGCGCCCCATCGGAATCTGCGCCACGATCTGCTCGCGCACCTCCGGCTTGATCGCCATCACCATGTCCGTGCCGACGTAGCCCGGCGCAATGGCGTTTACCGTCACGCCCTTGCGCGCCACTTCCTGGGCGATGGCCTTGGTGAAGCCGAGGATGCCGGCCTTCGCCGCGGAATAGTTGGCCTGGCCGAACTGGCCCTTGACGCCGTTCACCGAGGAAATGTTGATGACGCGGCCCCAGCCGCGCTCGGCCATGCCGGGCAGTACCTGATGGGTGACGTTGAAGACGCTGTTGAGATTCACGTCGATCACCGCGTTCCATTCCGACGACTGCATCTTGCGGAACATGTTGTCGCGCGTGATGCCGGCGTTGTTCACCAGCACGTCGACCGGCCCGAGTTCCGACTCGATGCGCTTCACCATCTCGTTGCAGGACGCGTAGTCGGCCACGTTGCCTTCGGCGGCGTGGAACTCGAATCCGGCGGACTTGTTCTGCGCCAGCCAGTCGTCCTTTTGCGCAAAGCCGGGCAGGCAGTTGGCCACCACGACAAAACCCTCCTCGGCCAGCGCCCGGCAGATCGCCGTGCCCAACCCCCCCATGCCGCCCGTGACGAGCGCTACCTTCTTCGACATTGCAGTACTTCCCATGAACAACAAAAAACCCTTGCGGGCCGCCGCCGAGCCGGGCGGCGGCCCCTGGCGTCAGAACATGTGCTGGCCGCCGTTGATGGAGATGTTGGCGCCGGTGAGGAAGGCCGCCTCCTCGGAAGCGAGGTAGGCCACCAGGCCGGCCACCTCCTCGGGCTTGCCGAGGCGCCCCTGCGGAATCTGCGGCAGGATCTTCGAATCGAGCACTTCCTGCGGGATGGCCATCACCATCTTGGTGCCGATGTAGCCCGGACTGATGGTGTTCACCGTCACGCCCTTCTTCGCCACTTCCAGCGCCAGCGCCTTGGTGAAGCCGTGCATGCCGGCTTTCGCCGCCGAATAGTTGGTCTGGCCGAAGGCGCCCTTCTGGCCGTTCACCGAGGAGACGTTGATGACGCGGCCCCAGCCGCGCTCCATCATGCCGTCCATCACCTGCTTGGTCATGTTGAAGACGCTGTCCAGGTTGGTCTGCATGACGACGTCCCAGTCGCCCTTGGTCATTTTCTTGAAGGTCATGTCGCGCGTGATGCCGGCGTTGTTCACCAGCACGTCGACCGGCCCGAGCTCCTTCGCCACGGTGTCCACGCAGCCCTTGCAGGAATCGTAATCGGCGACGTCGCAGGGATAGGCGTGGAATTCGAAGCCCTGCGCCTTCATCTGCTTGAGCCAGTCACCGGCCTTGGTGTTGCTCGGACTGTAGGTCGTCACGACCCTGTAGCCCAGGGCCGCCATCTTGATGCAGACCGCTTCGCCCAGTCCGCCCATGCCTCCCGTTATGAGTGCCACTCTCGACATGATCTACTCTCCTTTGATGTTCGGGGACTTGCTTGTCGCAGCCGGCCGCGTATCCCCTGTCGCGCGGCCTGCCATTTTTAGGCTTTTTCCTTGACGTAGCGCCCCGGCGCCGCCTCGATCGGCTTGTAACGCCGGCTGCCGGGCTTCTTCGGCGCCGCGCGCTCCTCGCCGGCATGGCGCCGAAGCCATTCTATCCAATGCGGCCACCAACTGCCCTTGTGTTCCGTCGCGCCGGCCAGCCAGTCCTCTGCGCTCGCCGCGGCGGCGTCGTTGCGCCAGTGGCTGCGCTTGCCCTTGGCCGGCGGATTCACCACGCCGGCGATATGGCCGCTGGCGCCCATGACGAAGGTCGTCTCGCCGCCCAGCAGCCCGCGCGAAAGGTAGGCGCTTTTCCAGGGGACGATGTGGTCCTCGCGGCTCGAGTAGATGTAGGCCGGCATGTCGAGCCGGCCGAGGTCGGCCGTGGTGCCGCACATCGCCAGGCGGCCCGGCTCGCGCAGGGCGTTCTCCAGGTAAAGATGGCGCAGGTACCAGACGGCAAAGGGGCCGGGCAGGTTGGTGCTGTCGGCATTCCAGTAGAGCAGGTCGAAGGCCGGCGGCTTGCCGCCCTTCAGGTAATTGCCGACGACGTACTGCCAGATGAGGTCGTTGGCGCGCAGGCTGGAGAAGGCCGAAGCGAGTTCGGCGCCGCGCAGCAGCCCGCCCTGTCCGATGGCCGTCTCGCGCGCCTTGACCGAGGCTGCATCGACGTAGTGCGTCACTTCGCCGCCGTCGGAAAAATCAAGCAGGGAAGTGAGCAGCGTCAGGCTCGCCACCCGGTCCTCGCCGCGCGCCTTGGCGACGCAGAGCGCCGCGGCGAGGATGGTGCCGCCGACGCAGAAACCGAGTGCATTGAGCTTGTCGGCGCCGCTGATCTCCTGCGCCGCGTCGAGCGCCGCCAGCGCTCCCTGCTCGAGGTAGTCGTCCCAGCCGAGATGGCCAAGCTCGGCCTGCGGATTGCGCCAGGAGACCAGGAACACCGTCATGCCCTGCTCGACGGCATGGCGCACGAAGGAGTTCTCCGGTTGCAGGTCGAGGATGTAGAACTTGTTGATGCAGGGCGGCACGATCACCAGCGGCCGGGCGTGCACCTTCGGCGTTTCCGGGTCGTACTGGATGAGCTGAATCAGCGCATTCTCGAAGATCACCTGGCCCGGCGTCACCGCCAGGTTGCGGCCGACCTCGAAGGCGGCCTCGTCGGTCATCGAGATGCGGCCCTTGCCCAGGTCATCGAGGAGATTGCGGATGCCGGCGGTAATGCTGGCGCCCTGGGTGTCGAGCGCCGTCCGGATGAATTCCGGATTGGTCGCCACGAAATTCGACGGCGCCATGGCATCGACGAACTGGCTGGTGAAGAACTGCAAGCGGCTGCGCGCCGCCTCGTCGTCCATCGGCAGCGCTTCGATCAGCCTGCCGATGTAGTCGGCGTTGAGCAGGTAGGCCTGGCGCAAATAGTCGAAAAAGGGACTCCCGGACCACTCCGGCGCGGCAAAGCGCTTGTCCTTGACCTCGGCTGTCGCACCGCCCTGGCCGCGCCGCAGCATGTCCTGCCAGAGCGCGGCGTGGCGCGCGGCGAACTCCTTCTGCAGGCTGGCGATGGCTTCATTCTGCGCAAACTGCGCCCCCAACGCAGCCTGCGGAGACCTTGCTGCGGACGGTTGTGCCAGGAAATTCATGACCCCCTGCGCGAACGCCTGACCGGCCTGGAAGAGGTTCTGCATGGCAGCCGCATCGGGCTGTGGGTTACCGGACATCGACCGCTTCTCCCTATGACGGTTGCAAACATGGCAACCGCCGGACTGACAGGGGATTTTGCACTGCACCATACCCTCTGTCAACGAGTTGGGAGGGAATAGAATCACACCATGTACATCGTCGCCATCGGCTGGCTCTGGGTCGTGCTCATGATGGCCATCACGGAGACCAGCGCCACCGCCGGCATCCTGACCTTGGTCTTCTATGGACTGGCACCGCTCGCCCTCTTCCTCTGGCTCGTCGGCACACCGGCCAGGCGCCGGCATTTCCGCAGGGTCGGCCCAAGGGAGAACCGCGCCCGCCCGGAAGAAGCCGGACGAAGCGAGCCTGAGGGCGGTTGCAGCTCAGCCGACCAGGCGGTCGACCAGCAAATGGGCATAGTGGATGGTGGCGACGCCCGCCGCGATCAATGAGACCTGCTGCACCGTGGCGCGTAACTCGGTGCGCCGGTGCAGGCCGGGGATCAGGTCGGCCACGGCGACATAGATCATGCTGGCCGCCGCCAGCGCCAGGAACACCGGCACGACGCCCTGCATCGCCGAGAGGGCAAAGTAGGCGAGCCCCCCGCCGACCAGCGTCGCCAGGCTGGAGAACAGGTTGAAGGCCAGCGACTTCATGCGCGAGTAGCCGGAATGCAGCAGGATGAGGAAGTCGCCGACTTCCTGGGGAATTTCGTGGGCGATGATGGCCAGGGCGGTGACGATGCCGAGGCGAATGTCCTGCATGAAGGCGGCGGCGATCAGCACGCCGTCGACGAAATTGTGGAAAGTGTCGCCGACCATGATCAGCAGGCCGCTGCGGCCATGGTCTTCGCTGCGCGCATGCGGCTCGTGCCCTTCGCAATGGTCGTCGTGGCAATGCCGCCACAGCACCAGTTTCTCCAGCACGAAGAAGCCGAGGATGCCGGCCAGCACGATGGCGGTGGCCGTGCCGACATCGCCGTGCGCCTCGACGGCATTCGGCAGCACCTCGAGAAAGGCGGCGCCGAGCAGCGCGCCGATGGCATAGCTGATCAGGTGCGGCACCCAGGCGCCGCGCGCCGTGAGGGCGAAAGCGGCCGCCGCCAGCACCGACAGCGCGCCGCCGGCAAGCGACATGACGAGAATCCAGGCGAGAACGGACATGGGCGCGATGGGATCGGAACGCGCGGATTATACGCGGGCCGCCGACTCGCGCCGGCGAATCAGCAGGCCGAGCGCGACGCCCAGCAGCGCGGCGGCGCCGGTGACGATCAGCGCGTCGCGCCAGAGTCCGCTCGCCGCCACCAGCGCGGCGATCAGGGGCGGCCCGGCGAAGGGGCCCAGGTGGCCGAACTGCATGAACAATCCTTGCAGCGTGCCGATCTGCTTCGGCGTGCGGGCGTAATTCGCCGAGGCGGAGAGCACCGAGGCCGGCACCAGGCCGCCGGTGAAGGACAGCAGCAGGCACAGCGCATAGCGCACGGGGTCCGGCAGGACGTCGAGGAAGATGCCGACACCCGACAGCCCGGCGACGAAGTTGGCGCAGACGATCAGGTTGCCGCGGCGAAAATGCCGCTGCAGCAGGCGGCCGCCGAGCAGGTTGCCGGGGACGTTGACCAGCACCATCGCGCAGGACAGCAGCGACACCGCCAGCGCCGACAGGTCGCGCTGCTCCTTGAGATAGGTCGGCAGCCAGATGATCAGCGCGAAGTGCTGAATCGTCCAGCAGCTCATGGCCAGGGCGAGCAGCCAGGGTTCGATCTGGCCCAGCGCCTGCTTCGCCTCGCCGATGGCATCGAGCCTCTGCGATTCGGCATATTCCGCAAGCCGGTAGCCCGGCCGTGCGCGCCACAAGGCCAGCGTCGCCAGCAGGATGCCGGCAAAAGCCAGCAGCCAGAGGCCGCGCCAGCCGCCCCAAGGCATCACCAGCGGCGCCAGCAGCATGGCCAGGCCGACGCCGGCCGGCAGGTAGGCGCTCCAGATGCCGAGGGCGAAGCGCCGGTCATGCGGCCTGCTCGCCGCGGAGAGCAGGGCCGGGGCGGAGACGGCCACCGAGACCATGCCCACGCCTTCGACGAAGCGCGAGGCCAGCATCGCCGCCGCGCCGCCGGCGGCCAGTCCGGCCAGACAGCCCAGCATGCTGATGAACAGCCCGCCCAGGCACAGGCGCAGCGCGCCGATGCGATCGCCGAGCAGGCCGAAGAGCACCCCGGTCGTCACGCCGAGCGCATTGATCATCGAAGCCAGCCAGCCCGCCGCGACGAGCGACAGGCCGAACTCCTCGCGCAACTGGGTCAGGGCGATCGGCACCTTGCCGACGTTCAGGGCGGCAGCCACCCCGCAGAAGGCGGCGGCGAGGACGGCATGCCAATCCGTGGTGGAAGGCGGCGATGCGGCCGTTGTCGTGCTCATCGAAGCGGATCAGCGCGGCGGCCGGTTGACCAGCCAGATTCCGAGCACCACCAGCACCAGCGCCGCGGCCAGCGCGGAGCTGACACGCTCGGAGAGCAGCAGCGCGCCGGCCAGCACGCCGAACAGCGGCGTCAGGAAGGAGAAGGCCGACAGCCGTCCGGCCGGGTAATGCACCACCAGCCAGAACCAGGCCAGGTAGCTGGCGAAGGCCACCAGCACGGTCTGGTAGGCGAGGCTCGCCAGCACCAGCGGCGTGGCCGCGACGATGCCCGGCTCGCCCAGCGCCAGCGAGACGAATGGCAGTACCAGCGCCGAGCCGGCGAGCTGGTAGAACAGCGTCTTGGCCGGGCTGATCCTCGCCAGGCGACTGCCCTTGATCAACAGCGTCGTGGCGGCCCACAGCACCGCGCCGAGGAACAGCATGCCGTCCCCCCGCAACTGACTTTTCGTCGGCAGGCCGAGCGATTCGCCGAAGGCGGCGAGGATGCCGGCGAAGGCGCAGGCCAGTCCCAGCCACTGCAGCGGGCGCAATCTTTCTCCGGGCAGGAACAAGTGCGCGCCCAGCGCCACCATGAACGGCGCGGTATACAGGAAGACCACGCCGCGCGAGGCGGAGGTGTAGCTGAGGCCCCAGTAGATGAAGGCGAACTCGCCGGCGAAGAGGGCGGCGCAGAGCAGGCCCGGCCCGAGCGTGCCGTCGCGCCCGAAGAGGCGGATGCCCCGCGCCGCCGACCACGCCCACACCAGGACGGCCGCGCCGAGCGAGCGCAGGCTGGCCTGCAATACCGGCGAGATGCCGGCGTTGGCGACCTTGATCGCCACCTGCTGCAGGCCCCAGGCCGCGCACAGCACCACCATCAGGGCCATGGCGGTCGAGTCGAGATGCGATTTTCTTTCCATCATTCCATCCAGATCAGCGAGGCCATGCGGCCGGTGTTCTTGTCGCGGCGGTAGGAGTAGAAGCGCTCCTGCTCGTGCCAGGTGCAGAAGCCGCCGCCGAAGACGCGCGCGACACCGGCGGCATGCAGGCGCTGCGTGGCCAGTTGGTAGAGATCGGCCAGCCACTTGCCATTCGCCTGCGGCGCGAAGCCGGCCGCCGCTTCCCGCGCATGGGCAAGGAAGGCTTCGCGCACCTCGTCGCCGACCTCGAAGGCCTGCGGACCGATGGCCGGGCCGAGCCAGGCCATCAGGCGTACCGGCGCCACCGCCATGGCCCGTACCGCCGCCTCGAGGACGCCGCCGGCCAATCCGCGCCAGCCGGCGTGTACCGCGGCGACGACACTGCCGGCGTCGTCGCACAGCAGCACCGGCAGGCAGTCCGCCGTCAGCACCGCGCACACCGTGCCGCGCACACGGGCGAAGGCGGCATCGGCCGCGATGCCTGGCCGGGCGCTCGCCGCATCGACGACGGCCCGCCCATGCACCTGGCTGAGCCAGAGCGGCTCGGCGGGCAGCCGCGCGCGCAGGCGTCTGCGGTTCTCCGCCACCGCCGCCGGGTCGTCGCCGACATGGTTGCCGAGGTTCATCGAGGCATAGCCCGCGCCGCTGACGCCGCCGCTGCGCGTCGTCACCCGCGCCTGCACCGCGATCGGCGCCGGCCAGTCCGGAACGATCCAGTCCTTCACGTCTCTTCCGCCCGCAGTGCCTCGAGCAACTGCGCGAAATCGTCCGGCAGCGGCGCCTCCCAGCCCACCTCCTCGCGCGTCGCCGGATGCCGCAGCGCCAGGCGCCAGGCGTGCAGGGCCTGACGCGGAAAAACCGCCAGCTTGTCCCGCGCCTTGCGGCGCGGCCCATAGACCGGATCGCCGACCAGCGGATGGCCGATGTCGGCCATGTGCACGCGAATCTGATGGGTGCGTCCCGTCTCCAGCGCGCACTCGAGGAGGGTGGCGCGGGCGAAGCGCTCCAGCACGCGGTAGTGCGTGCGCGCCAGGCGGCCGGAACCGACCACCGCCATCCGGGTGCGCTGCACGGGGTGGCGGCCGATCGGCGCGTCGACGACGCCGTCGCGCGCGACGCGGCCGTGCGCCAGCGCGAGATACCGCCGCTGCACCGTGCGCGCGGCGAGCTGGCGTACGAGGTCGGTCTGCGCCTCCGGCGTCCTGGCGACGACCAGCAGGCCGCTGGTGTCCTTGTCGAGGCGGTGCACGATGCCGGCGCGCGGAATGCCGGCCAGCTGCGGCGCATGATGCAGCAAGGCATTCAGCAGCGTGCCCTGCCAGTTGCCGCTGCCGGGATGCACCACCAGGCCGGCCGGCTTGTTCACGACGAGCAGGTGCGCGTCCTCGTGCACGATTGCCAGCGGGATGTCCTCCGCGCGCTGCGCCGTCTCCTCGGGCGGCGCGCCGGCCGCGAGCCGCACCTGCTCGCCGCCCCACACCTTGCGCTTGGCCTCCGCCGCCGTGTCGTCGAGACTGACTTTGCCCTGCTTCACCCAGGCGGCGAGGCGGCTGCGCGAGTGCTCGGGCAACAGGCGCGCCAGCGCCTGGTCGAGCCGCAGCCCGGCGCAATCGGCGGGAATGACCAGGACGCGCACCGGGTCTGCGATATAATCGGCGCGCTTTCTTTGCCGGGAATCCATCATGCGTAGTCTAGCTTTAATTCTCGCCCTGCTGATCGGCGGCTGCGGCCTGCTGCCCGAGCTCAAGGACGAGACTGCCGGCTGGTCGGCCAACCGCCTGTATTCCGCCGCCAAGGAAGCCATGGGCGACGGCTCCTACGACAAGGCCGTCAAGTATTTCGAGATCCTCGAATCGCGCTACCCCTACGGCCGCTACGCCCAGCAGGCGCAGATCGAGATCGCCTATGCCTACTACAAGGCCAACGAGCCGGCCTCCGCCATCGCCGCCTGCGACCGCTTCATCAAGCTGCACCCGAACCATCCCAACGTCGACTATGTGTATTACCTGAAGGGCTTGGTCAACTTCAACGAGGACCTCGGCATCGTGGGCTACGTCAGCATGCAGGACCAGTCCGAGCGCGACCCGAAGGCGGCACGGGAATCGTTCGACGCCTTCAAGGAAATGGTGTCGCGCTATCCCAGCAGCAAGTACGCCGCCGACGCCACGGCGCGCATGAAGTACCTGGTGAACGCCCTCGCCTCGCACGAGGTGCACGTCGCGCGCTACTACATGAAGCGCGGCGCCTACGTCGCCGCCGCCAGCCGCGCCCAGTTCGCCGTGAAAACCTATTCCGGCGCGCCGGCCAACGAGGAGGCGCTGTTCATCCTGGTGAAGGCCTACGACGCCCTCGGGCTGAACGACCTGCGCGACGACGCCGAGCGCGTCATGCGCACCAACTTCCCCGACAGCGACTACTACAAGCGCGGCCTCGACCGCAAGGAACCCTGGTGGAAATTGTGGTGACGCGGGCCTGAAACGCCCGCGGATTCAGCGCGCGAGGGCGATCAGCACGCTGCAGGGCGCGTCCTCGATGAGGGTGGAGCCCACCGAGCCCTTCCACCAGCGCGTCATGAAGAAGGCGTGCTTGCGGTGGCCGACGACGATGAGGTCGGCGCCCAGCTCGCCGGCCATACGGCAGATTTCGTCGACCGGCTCGCCGGTGACGACATGGCCCTCGGCCCTCACCCCCTTCTCCGCCAGCAGCTTCAGCCCTTCCTCGAGGATCTCCTTGAAGCGCCGGTTCTCGTCCTCCTGCAGGGTGTCCGGCACGAAGCCTTCGGTCAGGTAGAGGCCGGCCATCAGCGGCGCCACCGCCAGCAGGTGGATCTCGGCATGCAGGAAATTGTTGATGTCGGCGCATTCGAGCAGCGCCGTCCGGCCGCTCTGCGAACCGTCGTAGGCCAGCAATACCTTGCGATACATGTTCCCCTCCGTCGGCCGATTGCTTTGGCCTCGATGGTAATCGAAGGGACACGCCGGTTCAATCGTGACTTATACTTTCGCGGCTTCAGTCATTCCCGCAACCATGCAACCCGACCTCCAGCCTCCCGTCCAGACGCTCGGCATCGCCGGCGCCGGCGCCATGGGCCGCGGCATCGCGCAGATCGCCGCCCAGGCCGGCCTCCGCGTGCTGCTCTTCGACCTCGCGCCCGGCGCCGCCGCCAAGGCGGGCGAAGCCATCGCCGCAACCTTGTCGGGCCTGGCCGCCAAGGGCAAGATCGCCCGGCAAGATGCCGACGCCGCGGCCGCCCGCATCGAGCCCGCTTCGGCACTGGAGGCCTTCGCCTCCTGCCAGATCGTCATCGAGGCCATCGTCGAGAAGCTGGAGGCCAAGCGCCGGCTGTTCGCGGCGCTGGAGGACATCGTCGGCGAGGACTGCATCCTCGCCAGCAACACCTCCTCGCTGTCGGTGACGGAGATCGCCGCCGCCTGCAAGCGGCCGGGCCGCGTCGCCGGCTGCCATTTCTTCAATCCGGTGCCGCTGATGAAGGTGGTCGAGGTCATCGACGCCCTGCTCACCGAGCCGTGGGTCGGCGAGGCCCTCGCCGAACTGTCCCGCCGCATGGGCCACACGCCGGTGCGCGCCAGGGACACGCCGGGCTTCATCGTGAACCACGCCGGCCGCGGCTATGTCACCGAGGCGCTGCGCCTGCTCGGCGAGAACGTCGCCGAGGTCCACGTCATCGACGCCGTCCTGCGCGAGGCCGCCGGCTTTCGCATGGGGCCGTTCGAACTGCTCGACCTGACCGGCCTCGACGTCTCGCATCCGGTGATGGAATCGATCTATCACCAGTACTACGAAGAACCGCGTTACCGCCCCTCCGTCCTTGCCGCGCAGCGCCTGGCCGGCGGCCTGCTCGGCCGCAAGAGCGGGCGCGGCTTCTATGCCTACGACAACGGCCGGCCGCAGGCCGTGCCGCTGCCGCCCGCGCCCGATGCCCGCCCGGCGCGCGTCTGGGTCAGTTCCGCCCGCCCGGCCTACGCGTCGGCCGCGCGCGAACTGGTGTGCCGCCTCGGCGGCGCGCTCGACGAAAGTCAGTCGCCGCAGGACGGCGCCCTCTGCCTCGTCACGCCGCTGGGCGAGGACGCCACCGCCTGCGCCGTGCGCGAAGGGCTGGATCCGGCGCGCACCGTCGCCATCGATGTCCTGCCCGGCCTCGACCGCCATCGCACCCTGATGGCCACGCCGCTCACCTTGCCGGCGATGCGCGAGGCGGCGCATGGCCTGTTCGCCGCCGACGGCGTTCCGGCTTCCGTCGTGCGCGACAGCGCCGGCTTCGTCGTGCAACGCGTGCTGGCGCATATCGTCAACATCGGCTGCGACATCGCCCAGCAGGGCATCGCGCAGCCTGCCGACATCGACCGCGCCGTCACCCTCGGTCTGGGCTACCCGAAGGGCCCGCTGGCGCTGGGCGACGCCCTCGGCCCGCGCACCGTACTCGAGATTCTCGAAAACCTGCAGGCTTCCTGCGGCGACCCGCGCTACCGCCCCAGCCCCTGGCTGAAGCGGCGCGCCCTGCTCGGCGCCTCGCTGCTGACGCCATGACGCTCGACGCCCGCACCATCCTGCTGCTGATGGCCTTCACGGCGGTGCCCACCGCCCTGGTGCTGCTGACCGTTTCGCGCTTCTACGCCGCCAGCGTGCGCGGCGTCTGGCATTGGACCGGCGCCAACTTCGCGCTGGCCATCGGCCTGCTGCTGCTCGGACTGTCGCAAAGCGCCAACGACCTGGCCGCGCGCGTCGGCGGCAACACCCTGCTGGTGCTCACCACGGCGCTGTACTACCTGGCCATCCAGCGCCTGCTCGGCGACAAGCCCAGCAGCCGCCTCGCCTGGACGACGGTGGCCGCCGCCGGCCTGATTTTCATCGTGCTGTGGACGGCAGCCGCGCCCTACCACCTGGCCGTCGGCACGCTGTCCGTCGCCCTCATGATCCTCACCGGCCTGAGTGCCGCGCGACTGCTGCTGCCGCTGTCGTCGGACAAGCCCGTCTCGCACCGCTTCACCGGCCTGCTCTTCCTCATCGGCTGCACGCTGATGGCGGTACGCCTGGGATATGCCCTGTTCTCGAACAGCCCGCCGCCGAATCTCTTCGCGCCCAATTTCTGGCATGGCCTGATCCTCGGCGGCGCCCACATCATCACGATGCTGATGAGCCTCGGCTTCGCCTTGATGATCGTCGACCAGCTCGCCTCCGAACTGAACCGCCTTGCCACCCTGGATGCGCTCACCGGCATCGGCAACCGCCGGGTCTTCTATTCCCGCGCCGAGTCCGAGCTGGCACGTTGCCGGCGCAAGGGCTCGCCGCTGTCGATCCTGATGATCGACCTCGACCGCTTCAAGTCCATCAACGATGCGCTCGGCCATGCCGCCGGCGACGACACGCTGCGCCGCTTTTCCGCCATCGTCGGCCCGCACTTGCGCGAATACGACTTCTTCGCCCGCCTTGGCGGCGAGGAGTTCGGCGTGCTGCTGCCCGACGCCAGCGAGGAACTCGCCCTGGGCATCGCCGAACGCTTGCGCGAACTGACCGAAGCCGAGCATCTGCCTGCCCCCGATTTCCCGGTGCCCACCACCGCCAGCATCGGCGTGGCGCAATTGCAAGCGGAGGAGCGCAGCATCGACCAGCTCATGCACCGCGCCGACCAGGCGCTCTACGCCGCCAAGAGCGGCGGCCGCAACCGCGTCGTCGCCTCCTCCTGGCTGGAGGAGACCGCGAAGCAGGCCGCCTCCCTGGCGCAAGACGTCGGCGCATGATCGACTGGGATAGCCTCGACACCGTCCTCCTCGACATGGATGGGACGCTGCTCGACCTGCATTTCGACAACCATTTCTGGCAGGAGCATGTCCCCGTCCGCTATGCCGAGCGCCACGGCCTGCCGCCTGCCGTGGCGCGCAGCCGCCTCGCCGACATCTACCGCGCCAAGGCCGGCACGCTGGACTGGTACTGCGTGGATTACTGGACGCGCGAACTGCAGCTCGACATCGCCCGCCTGAAGCAGGAAGTCGCCCACCTCATCGACGTGCATCCGGAGGTGCCGCACTTCCTCGAGATGCTGCGCCGCCACGGCAAGGGCGTCGTGCTGGTGACCAACGCCCACCGGATCAGCCTCTCGCTGAAGATGGCGCGCACCGGCCTGCAGGTGCATTTCGACCTGCTCGTCAGCTCCCACGAAATCGGGCGGCCGAAGGAGGATCCCGCCTTCTGGCCGGCCCTGCGCGCCAGGGTGCCCTACAATCCGGCGCGAACCCTGCTCATCGACGACAGCCTGCCCGTGCTGCGCGCGGCGCGCGCGGCCGGCATCGGCCGGCTGCTCGCCGTGCACAGGCCCGACAGCCGCCAGCCGGAGAAGGATGTCGGCGAATTCGCCGCCTTGCGCCACTTTTCGGAAATCATGCCCGGTCCGCCCCCGGCGGGCGGAAGGCGCGCGTGAAACCGGTGGCCGTCGCCTGGAATATACTTCAACCCTGAAACGACCCGAGGCTGGCCGCGGACACGATTGAACAGGGCGCACACGACCGCTACTCTTCAACCCGGAGCGGCAACGCCAGAACAAGGAGAACCCTATGCAAGGCCTGATGCAGAACCTGCCCCTGATGATCTCGTCGCTGATCCGCCACGCCGACCGCAACCACGGCGACACGGAAATCGTCTCGCGCGAAACCACCGGGGGCCTCCACCGCTACACCTACCGCGACGCCCACCGCCGCGCGCGCCAGCTCGCCCGCGCCCTCATCTCGCTCGGTGTGAAGCCGGCCGACCGCGTGGCCACGCTGGCGTGGAACAACCACCGCCACTTCGAGCTGTACTACGGCGTCTCCGGCATCGGCGCCATCCTGAATACTGTCAATCCGCGCCTGTTTCCAGAGCAGATCGCCTACATCCTCAACCATGCCGAGGACGGCCTGGTCTTCTTCGACCTGACCTTCCTGCCGCTGGTCGAGGGCGTCGCCGCGCATTGCAAGGGCGTTCGCGCCTGGGTAGCGCTGACCGACCGCGCGCACATGCCGCAATCGAAGCTCGACCTGCTCTGCTACGAGGATCTGGTCAACGCCCATTCCGACGACTACGCGTGGCCGGAGTTCGACGAGAACACCGCCTCCTCGCTGTGCTACACCTCGGGCACCACCGGCAACCCGAAGGGCGCGCTCTACTCGCACCGCTCGACGGTGCTGCATGCCTACGGCTCGGCCCTGCCGGACGCCCTCAACCTCTCCGCCCGCGACACCGTGCTGCCGGTGGTGCCGCTGTTCCACGTCAATGCCTGGGGCCTGCCCTATGCCTGCTCCCTGACCGGCGCCAAGCTGGTCATGCCGGGGCCGCAGCTGGATGGCGCCAGCCTGCACGAACTGTTCGAGGCGGAGCAGGTGACCGTCAGCGCCGGCGTGCCGACGATCTGGCTCGGCCTGCTGCAGCACTTGCAGGGCAAGGGCCTCAAGCTCACCACGGTCAAGCGCCTGGTGATCGGCGGCTCGGCGGCGCCGCCGGCGATGATCCGCACCTTCGACGATGCCTTCGGCATCACGGTGCTGCACGCCTGGGGCATGACCGAGATGAGCCCGCTCGGCACGGTCAACACCCCCAAGGGCAAGCATCTCAAGCTGTCCGCCGCCGAGCGGGACGCGCTGCGCCTCAACCAGGGCCGCCCGATCTACGGCGTGGACATGAAGATCGTCGACGATGAAGGCAAGGAACTGCCGCACGACGGCAAGGCCTTCGGCGACCTGCTGGTGCGCGGGCCGTGGATCGTTGCCGGCTACTACAAGGGCGAGGGCGGCAACATCCTGCGCGAAGGCGGCTGGTTCCCCACCGGCGACGTCGCCACGCTCGACGCCGACGGCTACATGCAGATCACCGACCGCTCCAAGGACGTCATCAAGTCCGGCGGCGAATGGATCAGCTCGATCGAACTGGAAAACCTCGCCGTGGCCCACCCGGCGGTGGCCGAGGCGGCCGTCATCGGCGTGGCCCATCCGAAATGGGACGAACGGCCGCTGCTCATCGTGGTGAAGAAAGCCGGCGAGGAGGTCACGCGCGAGCAGCTGCTCGACTTCATGCGCGACAAGATCGCCAAATGGTGGATGCCCGACGACGTGGTTTTCGTCGACAGCCTGCCCCATACCGCCACCGGCAAGTTGTTGAAAACCAAGCTGCGGGAGGAATATCGCGGTCACCGACTGCCGACCTGAACCAGCCGGCGCCGTTCGCCACCATTGCCTTCTGCAAAATTTTCTGGACAAGGCAATGACTTCGCGAAAAAATGCTGCGTCGCATCACAATTACCTGAAAACGGCTCGAAATGATCTACGCGCTCCATGAGTTGCAACACGCCGCCTCCGCCCCCCTGCAGTTCTGGGCGGAAACCAGCCAGCAGCTTTTCACCAATCCGTTCAGCCCCCTCGCCTACCTGCCGCAGAGCAGCCGCGTCGCCGCCAGTTCCGAGCTGCTGGCCCGGGTCGTCAAGCGCTACGAGAAACCGGGGTTCGGCCTGACTTCCACCGTCGTCGACGGCAAGCCCGTCGCGGTGCGCGAGGAATTCGCCGCCGAGAAGCCATTCTGCAGGCTGCTGCACTTTCGCCGCGAGACCGCCGTCGTCCATCCGAGGGTGCTTTTGTTCGCACCGCTGTCCGGACACTACGCCACGCTCCTGCGCGACACCGTGCGCGCCCTGCTGCCCGAGCACGACGTCTATATCACCGACTGGAACGATGCCCGCCTGGTGCCCCTGGCCGAGGGCTATTTCCACTTCGCCGACTACGTCGCCTATGCGCAGGACTTCATCCGCCTGCTCGGGCCGGACGTGCATGTCATTTCGGTGTGCCAGCCGACCGTGCCGGTGCTGGCCGCCGTTGCGCTGATGGCCGCCGCCGACGACCCGGCCCAGCCGCGCAGCATGACGCTGATGGGCGGCCCGATCGACACGCGCCGCGCACCGACCGAGGTCAACCGCTACGCCAAGACGCGCAGCCTGCGCTGGTTCGACACCCATGTCATCACCCGCGTGCCGCTCAAGTATCCCGGCTACATGCGGCGCGTCTATCCCGGCTTCCTGCAGCACTCGGGCTTCGTTGCCATGAATTCCGACCGCCACCTGCAGTCGCACATCATTTTCTACAACAACCTGGTGAAGGGCGACGGCGAGTCGGCCGAGGTGCACCGCAAGTTCTACGACGAATACAACGCGGTGATGGACCTGCCGGCGGAGTACTACTTGGAAACCCTCGACATGGTGTTCATGAAGCACCAGCTGCCGCAGGGTGAAATGACCGTCGCCGGAAAGCGCGTCAAGCCATGGGCGGTCCGCGAAACCGCCCTCCTCACCGTCGAGGGCGAGCTGGACGACATTTCAGGGCCCGGCCAGACCGAGGCGGCGCACGAGCTGTGCCGCAACATTCACGCCAAGAAGAAGGCGCACTATCTGGTGCCGGGCGTCGGCCACTACGGCATCTTCAGCGGAAAGCGCTGGCGCGAGGCGGTCTGCCCGCGCGTGCGCGACTTCATCCGCGAGCATTCATAGCGCATTCCCCCGCCCCTTCCCGGGGAAGGGGCGGGGCGGCCGTTCGCTACGCTCCTTGGACCAACGGCTAGTCGGCAGTCTCCTGCCGGTTGCTGGCGTGGCGCTTGACGTCGCCGCGCTGGCGGCGCCCGTATTCCTCCACCTGCCGCTTGGCGGCGTCGAAGGCGTCGCGCAGGGCGACGTAGATGTCCTCGTTCTTGTCCCGGTTCACCACGATCCCGCTGCCCGGCACCTTGATGTCGATGCGCACGTTGTGCAGCTTGCCCTGGTGGTGGTGCTTGTGCGGCAACTCCACGGTAACGTGGCAGCCGATGATGTTCGGATAAAAAGTCTCCAGCTTGGCAACCTTTTCGCGGATATGGGTCTCCACGGCGTCGGAATGGGGAATGTCCTTGAAGGTGATCTGGACGGGTCTTTGCATGGCGACACCTGTCTGCGGGCGGGTTGGGTTTCGCTTCTAGGATAGCCTGCGGGGGCGGCGCAGCTTTGAGCTAAATCAATCCATGCTTGTCCGGCGGTCGACCTCCCGCGCCAGCACGCGCAGCGGTTCGGCCACGGTCACCGGATAGGCCGGCGCGGGGGACAGGCTGCGCAGGGGCGCCGGCAGCCGCGCCAGCGACGCCTGCGCGTGGCAGCGCACGTCCGCCAGGCCCGGCGATGCCACCAGCCGGCGGCCGCCGCGCATCACGTCGTGCAACAGCCCCTGACCGTCCGCTTCGGCATCCATCGTGGTGAGGGTGTCGCCGACCATGAGGCCGTCCGCGTCGAGGCGGCGGATCACCTGCTTGCGGCCCGGCCAGGTGGCCTTGCCTTCCGAGCGCTTGCGCCGCGCCACGCCGGCATACTCCTGCAGCTTGTAGGCGCAATCGAGGTAGGGCCTGTCGGCCGAGGTATTCATGCGCGTGCCGACGCCAAGGCCGTCGATGGGTGCGCCGCCGGCCAGCAGTTCCTGCACGCGGTATTCGTCGAGGTTGCCGCTGGCAAAGATCTTCACGGTCGGCAGGCCGCCCTCGTCGAGGATCCGCCGCACGCTGCGGGCGTGCGCGCCCAGGTCGCCGCTGTCGATGCGCACGGCGCCGACGGCGATGCCCTCGCCCGCCAGCCGGTGCGCCAGCGGCACCAGCTTGCGCGCGGCCGCCTCGGTGTCGTAGGTGTCGATCAGCAGGGTCGTGGCCTTCGGATGGGAACGGGCGAAGTCCTCGAAGGCCCGCAATTCGCTGTCGTGCGCCTGGATGTAGGAATGCGCCATGGTGCCGTGGAGGGGAATGCCCCATTTCATTCCCGCCAGCACGTCGGAGCTGCCGTCGAAGCCGGCGAGATAGCTGGCCCGCGCCGAGAGCAGGCCGGCCTCCGCGCCGTGGGCGCGGCGCAGGCCGAAATCCACCAGCAGCCTGTCACGGGCGGCGAGGCGCACGCGCGCCGCCTTGGAGGCCACCATGGTCTGAAACTGCAGCAGGTTGATGATGCGCGTCTCGACCAGCTGCGCCTGCGGCAGCGGCGCCGCCACGCGCAGGATCGGCTCGTCCGGAAAGAACGGCGTTCCCTCCAACATGGCGGCCACGTCGCCGGTGAAACGCAGGCCGGCCAGCGAATCGACGAAGTCCTTCCTGAAGCGGCCGCAGCCGGCCAGCCAGGCGAGCTCCTCGTCGGTGAAGCGCAGATCCTCGAGGTAGTCGAGCACCTGCTCCAGTCCGGCCGCGACCAAGAAATTGCGGTTCTCCGGCATCTTGCGCACGAAGAACTCGAACACCGCCGTCTGGTTCATGCCGCGGTCGAAGTAGACCTGCAGCATGGTGAGCTGGTAAAGGTCGGTGAGCAGCGCCGAGCTCATCTCATGCGGCGACCTGGCCGTATTCGATGGCCATCGCGCCGAGGCGGCGCATCTCGTCGATGGCGCGCGCGCCGTCGCCCGCCGCCACATCCACCGCGCGCACGGCGTCGAGCAGCAGGAACGTCGCATAGCCGAACCGCAGCGCGTCGCGCACGGTGTTCAGCACGCAGTAATCGGTGGCCAGGCCGCCGACGAAGACGCGCGAGGCGCCGGCCCGCCTCAGCCAGTCGTCGAGGCCGGTACCCTCGAAGCCGGAATAGGCATCCCGGTCGCGTGACGTCGCCTTGGAGACGATGTGCGCCTCGCAGGGCAGATCGAGCAGGGTGGCGAAGTGCGCCCCCGCCGAGCCGGCGACGCAGTGCGGCGGCCACGGACCGCCCTGCGCCCTGAACGAGCAATGGTCCGGCGGATGCCAGTCGCGCGTGGCGACAATCGGAAAAGTCAGTCCGCGGAACACGGCGATGTAGCGGTTGAGTGCCGGCACCACCTCGTCGCCGCGCGGCACGGCCAGGCTGCCGCCAGGCAGAAAGTCGAGCTGGACGTCGACCAAAATCAACGCATCGCCCGCTTGCAGATGCACTCCATCGCCGATCATGCCGGTCTATTCCTTCGCCTTCCTGCCGCTGCGTTTTTTGCCGGCGGCGGCATAGGCCTGGCGCAGCGCCGTCAGCTCGGCGAGCTGGGAGGCCACCAGGTAGTTGATCGAACCCTCCGGCACCAGGCCCTGCTCGTCGGGCTCGCCGGCCGGCATGCCGGTCAGCAGTGCGATCGCCTGGTCGACGTCCTCGACGGCATACACGCGGAACTTGCCCTCGGCGCAGGCGGCAACGACCTCCTCGCGCAGCATCAGGTGCTTGACGTTCGACTGCGGAATGATGACGCCCTGCTCGCCGCTGAGGCCGCGCGCCTCGCAGATGTCGAAGAAGCCCTCGATCTTTTCATTGACCCCGCCGATCGGCTGCACGCGGCCGTACTGGTTCACCGACCCGGTGATGGCCAGCGACTGCCTGATCGGCACGGCGGCCAGGGCCGAGAGCAGCGCGCACAGCTCCGCCAGCGAGGCGCTGTCGCCCTCCACCGGGCCGTAGGACTGCTCGAACACCAGGCTCGCCGAGAGCGACAGGGGCAGGCTGCGCGCGTAGCGCGCGGCAAGGAAGGCCGACAAGATCATCACCCCCTTGGAATGAATCGCCCCGCCCAGTTCGGATTCGCGCTCGATGTCGATGACGTCGCCCTCACCGATGCGCGCCGTGGCGGTAATGCGCACCGGGTGGGCGAACAGGGCGTCGCCCAGGTCGATCACCGCCAGGCCATTCACCTGCCCGACATGGCCGCCGCTGGAGTCGATCAGCAGGCTGTCGCGCAGGATCTGCTCCTGGATCGATTCGTGCAGGCGGCTGGCGCGGCGGCGCTGCGCAGCAAGGGCCGTCTCGACGTCCTCGCGTGAAACGATCTCGCGTCCGACCGTGCCGGCATGGTGGCTGGCCTCCTGCATCAGATCGGACAGGCGGCGGATGCCGGCGGTAAGCTTCTCGGCATCCCCCGCCAGGCGCGCGCTGTGCTCGATCATGCGCGCCACGGCATGGCGGTCGAAGGAACGCAGGCCGTAATGGCGCGCCAGCATGCCGAGAAAGCGGCCGTAGCTGCGCGTGTTCGGCTCGTTGCGGGCGACATCGCTCTCGAAGTCGGCGCCGACCTTGAACAGCTCCTCGAACTCCGGGTCGTATTCCTTCAGGAGATAGTAGAGGATCCGCTCTCCGACCAGCACCACCTTGACGTTGAGCGGCATGGCCTCCGGTTCCAGCGGCAGCGTGCTGGCGAAGCCGAAGACCTGCCCGAGCGACTCGATGCGCACCTGCGCCGAGCGCAGCGCCCGCTTCAGCCCCTCCCAGGCGTAGGGCTGGGTCAGCACCTTGGCGGCATCCAGCACCAGGTAGCCGCCATTGGCGCGCTGCAGGGCACCGGGCTTGATCATGGTGAAATTGGTCACCAGCGTGCCCATGTGGGCGACGCTGTCGACGCGTCCGACCAGGTTCGGGTAGATCGGGTTGTCCTCGAAGACGACCGGCGCCGCCTTCTGCCCCCCGTTGTCGACCAGCAGGTTCACCTGGTAGCGGGCGAGCGAGATGCTGCCGCTGACGATGATGCCGCTGGCGTCGCCCTCCGTCTTCGGCTGCTCGCGCAGCTCTTCCCCGCTCTCGATGACGTCGCGCCTGACCTCGTCGAGGAAGCCGAGCACGTTGAGCAGATCGGTGTAGCGTTCCTTCAGCTCCTCGATGAGATGGTCGACGGCGAGGCCCATCGTCTCGCGGCTGGCCTGCTTGATTCTCGTCTGCATCTCGCGCCGCCACTGCGGGAACTGGTGCATCAGCTTGTGCAGGCGCTCTCCGTATTCCTCGATCAGCCGGCCGATGCGGGATTTTTCCTCGTCGGGCAGCTTCTCGAAATCCTCCGGCCCCATGGTCTCCTCGCCCTTGATCGGGGCGAAGACGAAGCCGTGCGGCGTGCGCAACAGGGCAATGCCCTTCTCGCCGGATTCCTGCCCCAGCGCACGCAGGGCGCCCTCCTCGCGCTGCTTGAACTCCTCCTGGATGGCCTCGATGCCGACGCGGTATTCCTCGCTCTCGAAGGCGGCGCCGATGGCCTTGGCCAGCTCGGCGACGAATTGCTGCATGTCGTGCCGCAGCTGGCTGCCGCGGCCGGGCGGCAGGCGCAGCAGGCGCGGCTTGTTCGGATCGCCGAAGTTGTTGACGTAGCACCAGTCGCTCGGCGCCGGTTCGCCGGCGGCTTTCGCCTCGAGCAGTCGCCGCACGGCGGCATGGCGGCCGCTACCGGGCTCGCCGAGCACGAACAGGTTGAAACCGGGCTGCTTGATGTCGATGCCGAAGCTCACCGCGTCGAGCGCGCGCGACTGGCCGACGATGTCGGCCGAGTCCGTCAATTCGGCGGTGGTCTCGAAATCCAGAAGGGCAGGGTCGCAGCGGCGCAGGAGCGTCTGCGCATCGAGAGGCAGGGTCGGTGGCATTCTGGCTTGTTCTATATTCGAATTTTCGAAACAACTATAGCGCCCGCCACTGCGCCGCACAAGGATTCAGGATTTCGCGATGTGGCCGTTATGGCACTCGTGATGCCGCATTTGACACCGGTCAACGAACCGCCGGACGAATCGCCATAGCTTTTAGGCAGGAAATGGTTCAAGATGAACGCAGCAAGAAGGAGGTTGCCATGCCGAAGACCATACCCGCCACGCCTGCCGGCTTCGACCGGGCGCGCGTCATCGAGAGACCGGACGGTTTCTATTGGCAGGACAAGGAGAGCGGCGAGGAATACGGGCCGTTCCCTACGCTCGTCGAGGCGGCGGAGGACATGGAATACAGCGACGAGTCGGACTTCGAGCCGGGCGAGACACTGGCCGAAGCCGAGGACGAACTCGGCATCTCCGACTGGATCGATCCCGAGACCGGCGCACCGGCCGAAGAAGGCGCGCCGCACATCGAGGACCATTGATCGGCGCCCTTCCGCTGCAAATGCCGCTGACGCTGACTTCTCCCGCGTTTCCCGCTGGCGGCAGCCTACCCTGCCCGACAAGACGCGGCTCGAGCAGGCCATGCGCGGGCACGTCCTGGCGCAAGCCGAGCTGATCGGCACCTGCCAGAAGCGGAAGTGATCCTGCCCGACTACGCCGGCGGCAGCATCGTCAACCTGATGCGCTCGCTCGGCGACGCCTGCGGCGCGGCGCCGCCGCTGCCCTATGCCCCGCTGCGCGAGGAAAAAGTCAGTCCCGGCGACACGGCGCGCCATATCGTCCTGCTGGTCTTGGACGGTCTCGGCTACCGCTACCTGCAGACGGCAGGCCGCGGCAGCACCCTGCATGGTCACCTGCAAGGCCACCTCACCTCGGTCTTTCCGTCGACCACCGCCAGCGCCGTCACCACCTTTCTCAGCGGCCTGGCACCGCAGCAGCACGCGCTGACCGGCTGGCACATGTATTTTTCCGAGTTGGACGCCATCGCCGCGGTGCTGCCGCTCAAGCCGCGTGGCGAGAGTGCCTTCGGCGCTCCGCCGGAGGCGCTGCCGCGCCGGCTGTTCGGATACGCGCCATTCGTCGAGCGCATCCTCCGGCGCAGCGTGTTCGTTACACCGCAGGCCATCGCCGATTCGGCATTCAACCGCTACCACAGCCGGCAGGCCGAGGTGCGCAGCTACCGGACGCTCCCTGAACTGTTCGCGCAGATCGCGGCGGCGGTCCGATCGTCGCCGCAGCCTGGTTATGTCTACGGCTACTACGCGGAACTCGACGCCCTGGCCCACGCCCACGGCATCGACAGCCCGCAGGTCGCCGCGCAATTCGCCGCGCTGGACGAGGCCTTCGGTGCCTTTCTCTCGGCCATGGCCGGCAGCCCCACCCTGATAGTGGCCTGCGCCGACCATGGCTTCATCGACTCCCCCCCGGAACGCCAGATCGATCTCGCGCAGCACCCCGAGCTGGCGGCGCTGCTGGCCCGCCCGCTGTGCGGCGAACACCGCGTCGCCTATTGCTACCTCCGGCCCGGAGCGGCGCCCCGCTTCGAGGATTATGTGCGGGTTCGCCTCGGCGGCTGCCTGGACCTGCATACCGGCAGCGCGCTGATCGAACAGGGCTGGTTCGGTCCCGGCCCGGCGGATCCCCGCCTCGCCTCGCGCGTCGGCGAGTTCGTGCTGGTGATGCGCGAGAACTGGACCCTGTTCGACTGGCTGGAAGGCGAGAAGCGCCATCGCCAGATCGGCGTGCATGGCGGCATCAGCGAAGAGGAAATGCGCGTGCCCCTGATCGCGGTTCGTTGCGACGCATGAAATTCCGGCAACGACACCGCTGGAATCTGACGCCGAAGGAAGCGATGGCGCTGCAGACGCGTCTCTCCGGAAAGATCGTGCGCAGCGACGACTTCGGGCCGGTCACCCGCGTCGCCGGAGTGGATGTCGGCTTCGAGGACGGCGGCGCCACGACGCGCGCCGCCGTCGCCGTGCTCGCCTTTCCATCCTTGCAGCTGGAAACCTCGACCATCGCGCGCCTGCCGACCTGTTTTCCCTACGTGCCCGGCCTGCTCTCCTTCCGCGAGGTGCCGGCGGTGCTGGCGGCGATGAAACAACTCGAGAAGCCGCCCGACCTGCTGCTTTGCGACGGCCAGGGCATCGCCCATCCGCGCCGCTTCGGCATCGCCAGCCACCTCGGCCTGCTGCTCGACATTCCGTCCATCGGGGTGGCCAAGACGCGGCTGATCGGCACGCACAAGGCTGTGCCGAACCGGCGCCGCGCCTGGGTGCCGCTCGAGGACGGCGAAGAGACCATCGGCGCAGTGCTGCGCACCCGGAAGGGCGTCAAGCCGATCTACGTCTCGCCCGGCCACCGCATCGGGCTGGAATCCTCCGTGGCCATGGTCCTGGCCTGCCTGACGCGCTTTCGCCTGCCGGAGACGACGCGCTGGGCGCATCGCCTGGCCTCGGAAAAAGTCAGAGGTTCTTGACGACGTTGATGGTATCGCCTTCGCCCGCGTCGCGATGAAACTCGAAGCCGAGCTGGCGACAGAACTTCAGCATCTTGTGGTTGCTGGCCAGCACGAAGCCGAGCATCGTCTTCAGGCCGCGGCTGCGCGCCACCGACATCAATTCCAGCATCAGGATGCCGGCCACGCCGGTGCCCTGCCAGGCATCAGCGACCGTGATGGCGAACTCGCAGCTGTCGCTGCCCGGCGCGACGACGTAGCGTGCCACGCCGATCATCGCCTCGCGGCCGTCCTGCTGAATGGTGGCAATCAGCGCCATGTGGCGGTCATAGTCGATCTCGGTGAGGTACTGCAGCTTGCGCGGCGCCAGTTCGCGCAGCTGGCCCATGAAGCGGTTATACCGCGAATCTTCCGATAGTCCACGCACGAATTCCTGTTCGATCGGCGCATCTTCCGGGCGGATCGGCCGGAGGACGATTTCGGTGCCGTCGAACAGGTGGCGCGTGCGAACCAGGTGATGAGGGTAGCCGGACATTTTGCTTTTTCGTGTGCCGCAATGATAGCGTGTCGGCGGAAACGTACAATGCCGCCATGAGTTCCGGCCTTCATCCTTATTCCGCCCTCACCCCCGATGTCGTCCTGGCCGCGCTGGAAGGCATCGGCCTGCCCTGCAGCGGCGCCCTGCTGGCCCTCAACAGCTATGAGAACCGTGTCTACCAGATCGGCCTCGACGATGCGGCGCCGGTCGTCGCCAAATTCTACCGGCCGGATCGCTGGAACGACGCCGCCATCCTCGAGGAGCACGCCTTCGTCCTGGAACTGGCGGAGCGGGAGATCCCGGTCGTGGCGCCGCTGGCCATCGCCGGCACGACCCTGCACTTCTCGGCCGGCTTTCGCTTCGCGGTCTTTCCGCGGCGCGGGGGGCGCGCGCCAGAGCTGGAACGGCCGGAAACGCTGCAGTGGATGGGACGCTTCCTCGGGCGCATCCATGCCGTCGGCGCAACGCATCCCTTTCAGGTGCGCCCGGCACTGGACCTCGCCAGCTTCGGGGAAGCTTCGCGCGACTACCTGCTCGCGCACCGCTTCCTGCCTGGCGATCTCCTGTCAGCCTGGCAAAGCGTGGCCGAGCAGGCCCTCGACGGTGTGCGCCGCAGCTACGATCGCGTCGGCCTCGTCGCAGCCATTCGTCTGCACGGCGACTGCCACGCCGGCAACGTGCTTTGGACGAACGATGGTCCGCACTTCGTGGATTTCGACGACTGCCGCATGGGACCGGCGGTGCAGGACCTGTGGATGCTGCTCTCTGGGGAGCGCGCCGAAATGACGCGCCAGCTCGGCGACGTGCTCGCGGGCTACGAGGACTTCTACGATTTCGACGCGCGGGAACTGCATCTGGTCGAGGCGCTGCGCACGCTGCGCCTGCTGCATTACTCGGCGTGGCTGGCACGGCGCTGGGACGATCCGGCCTTTCCGGCAGCTTTTCCGTGGTTCAACACCCAGCGCTACTGGCAGGATCGCATTCTCGAACTGCGCGAGCAGGTGGCGCTGATGGACGAGCCGCCGCTGGCTGCCTAATTAGCGGTCGAGCTTGGTGATCTTCGATCCTTCGAAGGTCAGGTTGGCCATCAAGCCCTTGTTGGAGAAGATGAAACCGATGATCGGTTTCTTCGCCGTCTCGGTGTCGATCGAGCCGCCCGCGCCCAGCGTTACCAGCGCCACGCTGCCGTCGACACCCGCCTTCCAGCCCTCGCTGCTGCGGAATTTCGACAGGGCATGCTCGGTCATGAACAGGATGATTTCGGTGCGTGCCTGCGCGCCGAGTTGAAGGCCAATGGAGGCCGCGGCGATGCTGTAATAGGCGACCGGCTTGCCCGCGACCAGCAACGATCCCTCGCCGTATTCCCCGCCGATGCCGATGCCCGCCTTCACCACGCTCGGGAATACCAGCATGCCGGCAGCCTTCTGCGACAGCTCGTGGCCGGCGCTGGTGTGATGGCGGAATTCCTTCAGCGCCTGCCGGACTTCCGCATCGATTTCCTCGCGCGAGGCTGCGCCGGCATTCGCCACCAGCAGCAGCGTCAGCATCCACCCCAATGCAATTCGAATCAGTTTGGCCGTCATGATGTTCCTCCTCGTCCCGGAAACCGATCTATCCTAACGCAACTTGGCGTTGCCGGAGCAAAAAAGGGCCTGCGAAACCGCAGGCCCTCGTGATTTGGCGCGCCCGAAGAGATTCGAACTCCTGACCCCTTGGTTCGTAGGCGGAACAGGCTGCATGCAGCTATTGAAAATCAGTCGCTTGCGACGCTTGGTAAGTATCCCCCGGCAAAGCCGGGGGCTTTAGATTGTGAGCCGCTCAAAGCGGCTATTCGGGGTCGCTGACGCGGCCCCGACATTTTGGGGCCACCGAGACGGTGGCCGGTTAGCGCCACAGGTTCATCTGATCCAGTCGCTTGTCTTCGTCCTCCTGGCGTCGAATGTAGTCCCGTATCACGGCTTCGTCTCGACCTACCGTGGATACGAAGTATCCCCTCGCCCAGAAATGCTGCCCTACGAAGTTCCGCTTCCGCTCTCCATATAC
>Ga0226835_1000580_pt1 | contig 35274 bp, 32 predicted proteins | sample LAC_MetaG_1_FD_163627 | JGI IMG/M metagenome (GOLD analysis project Ga0226835, IMG submission 163627) | Anaerobic ammonium oxidizing microbial communities from anammox membrane bioreactor (MBR) in UC Berkley, California, United States -... | ecosystem: Engineered > Bioreactor > Anaerobic >...
GTTCTTGTCGTCCTCGCGGGGGCCGGGAGGGTGGGTGGGTGTGGGGGCCGGAGGTGAGAGGCGAGGCGCGTGCGGCTTCGCCGCCGCGCCGAGGGGGGGCTCGGGGGGTCGAGCGCGCGGAGGGGGGGTGGGGGGCGCGCGGACCCCCCGAATCCTAAAGATTCTTTACCACATCGTTGAACAGCACCACGACCACGAGCGCGATGATCAACCAGAATCCCACGTTGAGGATGCGCTCCTTGAGCTTGTCTGGGAGGTCTCGGCGGGCAACGGCCTCGATGCCGATCACGGCCAGGTGACCGCCGTCCAGAACGGGAATGGGCAGCAGGTTGAAGATGGCCAGCTGCAAGGAAATGACGCCCAAGAGCCGGACCAGCGAGATGGCGCCACTGCGCGCCGCGGCGCCGGAAAAGCGAGCAATATCGATGGGTCCTGACATTTGCCGAAGGGAAGACCGCCCCGTCAGCATGCGGCCGATGACGTTGAAGGTTTCCCGCGTCATGCGCCGGCACTCGCGCACCGCTTCCACCACGGCCGCGGCCGCACCGAATTGTCGAAGGACGGTGGGGTTGGGGGCCGGGATGCCGAGCATGCCGCGCCCCGCCTCATCCCGGGTGGTGGCTGTGATGGAGAGGATCTCCGACTGGCGCTGCACGGTGATGGTGACCTGACGTCCCGGCCGCTCGCTGATCAACTTGACCAGGTGATAGAAGTGCTCGACGGGGTGCCCATCGACCGCCACGATGATGTCGCCGGCGGCAAGCCCGGCCTTCTGGGCGGGGCTGCCGGGAAGAACTCCTTCGACCTGGGCCGGCAGGGGCGGTGCCAGCCCGGCGTACCCCAACTCGTAGCGAGTCTCGCTGCGGGGGGTGAGGGTCACCTCCCGGGTTGCTCCATCGCGACGAAAGGTGACCTTGAGCGGCCGATTGGCGGCCGCAACGGTGGCCTGCTCCAGCTGCCGCCAGGTGGCGATGGGCCGGCCATCCACCGCCAGCACCACATCCCCGGGGGTGAGGCCGGCCGCGGCGGCGGGCGAGCCGGGGTCGACCCAGGCAATCACCGGCGGCTCCTGGTGCCACGCCGGCACCGGCACTCCTACCATGTAGGATGCGGCGAGGAACGCAATGGCACCGAGCACGTTGGCCAGTGGCCCGGCAACCAGAATGAGGGCGCGGCGCCAGCGGGCCAGCAGAGGAGTTGCCGATCTCTCCGCGCCCACCACATCCGACTCGTCCGGCCCGAGACCCTCGATCCGCACGTAGCCGCCGAGGGGGATGAGTGACACCCGGAAATCCGTGCCCCGTCGCCGGATCCCGAACAGGCGCTTGCCGAAGCCGAAGGAGAAAACGCTCACGGGCGCTCCCACCGCCCGGGCGGCGAGAAAGTGCCCACCCTCATGGAGAAGGATCAAGACTCCGAGAACGATGATCAAGGCGAAAAGGTTCAGTAACATCCCGCTCCCCAGTCCACCCCGGTTAAAACTTTACCTTGCGCTGGCATATTTCGCCGCCTCCTCGCCGGCCCAGGCACGCCCCCGCGCGTCCGCTTCCAGCACGTCCTCCAGGGACGTGATCTGGGCAGGCACGCAGGCATCGCGCTCCAGGGTCGCGGCGATCACCGCCTCGATGCCGAGGAAGGGGAGCTCGCCGCGCAGGAACGCCGCCACTGCCACCTCATTGGCAGCGTTCATTGTCGCCGGTGCGCTGCCTCCCCGCCGCAGGGCAGCCCGGGCCATGGCCAGGCAGGGGAAGCGCTGTTCGTCGGCCGCCTCGAAGTGCAGGGCTCCCACGGCGCTGAGATCGAGGGTTCCAAAGGGGGATGGCAGCCTGTCGGGGTAGGCGAGGGCGTAGAGGATGGGGAAGCGCATGTCGTTGACCGACAGCTGCGCGATGAGGGTGCCGTCTTCGTATTCAACCAGCGAGTGCACGCGGCTCTCGGGGTGGATGAGCACGTCGATGCGGTCCTCGGCGACGCCGAAGAGGTGATGCGCCTCGATGATCTCAAGCCCCTTGTTCATCATCGTCGCCGAGTCGATGGTGATCTTGGCGCCCATGCGCCAGGTAGGGTGCGCGAGGGCCTGTTCGACGGTGACTTCGGCGAGCCGGTCCCGGGGCCAGGTTCGGAGGGGCCCCCCGGAAGCAGTCAGGATGAGACGGCGGACGCTTTGCGCAGGGCCGACCCGCAGGGCCTGGTGCAGGGCGTTGTGCTCCGAGTCGATGGGGAGGATCGCGGCGCGGTTGGCCGCTGCCTGCGCCATGACCAGGTCGCCGGCGATCACCAGCGTTTCCTTGTTGGCGAGAAGAACTTCCCGGCCTTGTCCGAGGGCATGCCAGGTGGGCACGAGCCCCAGGGCCCCCACGAACGCGGCGACGACCGTGCTGGCCTGGGGGGCGGTGGCCACGGCAATTCGCCCCTCCTCGCCGGCCAGAACCGTGATCCCAGGCAATTCCCTGGCAAGCCGGCGAGCGTCCTCCGGCCGCGCGACCGCCATCAGGGTGGGGTGGTGTCGGATTGCTTGTTGGTAGAGCAACTCCACGTTGCGACCCGCGGCCAGCGCCACGATGCGGAAGCGGTCGGGGAAGCGCTCCACCACCTCCAGAGTGGCCCGTCCAATGGAGCCAGTGGAGCCGAGAACCGCCAGGTGTTTCACGCGGCGAGTCCGAAGCCCAGTAGCAGCGCGAGGGTGAAGGGGGCGGCAAAGAAGAGCGAGTCGGTGCGGTCGAGGAAGCCGCCGTGACCGGGGATCAAGGCGGAGGAGTCCTTGACCCCGGCGTCGCGTTTGAGGAGCGACTCCACCAGGTCACCCAGGGGCGCCAGGATGCTCAGGAGGATGGCCAGGCTCACGGCGGCGGCGAGGGGCAGCTCGGCGAAAAACAAGGTCCGGCACACCCACACCGCGAAAAAGGTCGCCGCCGTACCGCCCGCCACTCCTTCCCAGGACTTCTTCGGGCTGACCACCGGCGCGAGGCGATGCCGACCGAAGCGGCTCCCCAGGTAATAGGCGCCCGAATCCCCGGCCCAGATGGTCAGGCAGTGCAGCAGCACCACCTTCCACCCCACCGCGTCGCCCAGGGCCAGGCGCAGGTAGCCCATGGCTCCCCCCGTGACGGTGAAGAAGACCGCCGCGAAGACGGCGCCGGTGATGGTCGCCGCCGCTCCCTCCGTGGGATGGCCGGTGAGGAGGACGACCAGTGGGAGCGCCAAGACGATCGCCGCCAGCGCGGGTCCGGCGGCGGTCAGGCCCACGTGCCAGAGCACTGGCAGGGTCACGACGAGAGCCACCCCAATTGCCACTGCCACCGCCCGTCGCCTCGTCAGCCGCAGCAGCTCCAGCAATTCCCAGCACGCCAGGAGGGTGACGATGGCCACCGCAGCCAGATACACCCAGGGTGGAAGCCACACGATGCCAGCCAGGACCAGGGGGAGGAGCGCGATCGCCGTCGCCTCACGCTGGCCCATCAGGCCTCCTCGGGCTCGTCCTCAGCGTTGCCGGGGCTGGGTTCCACCACCCCGCCGAAGCGCCGCTCGCGGCGCACGAAATCGGCCACCGCCCGGACCAGGTGCAGGGCGGTGAAATCGGGCCATAACACGGGAGTGATGTAAAGCTCGGTGTAGGCGATCTGCCACAGCAGAAAGTTGGACACGCGCAGCTCGCCCGAGGTTCGAATGAGGAGATCTGGATCGGGGCAGCCGGCCGTCTCCAGGTGGGAGGCCACCCACTGCTCATCGATCTCCTGGGGGGAAAGGGCGCCCGCGGCGGCTCGTTCGGCAATCCGCCGGGCGAGGTCGACGAGCTCGGCGCGGCCCGAGTAGTTGAGGGCGATCTGGAAGAGTAAACCGGTGTTGCCGGCGGTCGCTGCCACTGCCCGCTCGAGGCCGCGCTGAATATCCGTCTCGAGTTCGTGGATTCGGCCGATCGGCCGGAAGCGAATGTTGTTATCTACCAGGGCGTTCAGTTCCTTCTGCAGGTACTCCTTGAGCAGTGCCATCAAGGCGCGGATTTCCCAGCGCGGGCGTTTCCAGTTCTCGGTGGAAAAGGCGTACAGGGTCAACGCCTCGAGCTCGAGCCGGGCAGCCCCCTCGACCGCCTCCCGCACCGCGTGGATGCCGGCCCGATGCCCCTCCACGCGCGGCAGGCCGCGCCCCTGGGCCCAGCGCCCGTTGCCGTCCATGATGATGGCGACGTGCCGAGGTAAGGAAGAGGGGTCGACCTGATCGAGAAAATCACGTTCCGGAGTGCCGGGAAGGGCGAGTCGATCGAGGTCCTTCATGGGCCGCGGCAGTCTAGCACGGCCACCCCCCCCGGCCCGGCGAGTCAGGCGCTGCTAGCCGAGCGGCGCCGATACACCACGCGTTCGAGGGTGAGGCCATCGGCAACTGCGGTGGGGGCCGGGGGGTCGACCCCGGGATCGCCCAGGAGGGCCGCGAGCCAGGCCGCGTCCTGCTTCCCCCTGCCGATTTCCAGGAGCGCTCCCACCAGCCGGCGAACCATGCCCCGCAGGAAGCCGTCCCCCGCGAAGACCAGATCCAGACGCCTCCCGTGTCCACGGAGGTCGACTGCACTCAAGGTCCTGACGGTGCCCCGCTGGCCGGTGCCGCTGTGGCCGCGGCGGGCAAAGGCGGCGAAGTCGTGGGTGCCGGCGAGCACCGCCATCCCCTGGCGCATCGCGGCAAGATCCGGCCGCGAGGGGAGGAGGACGCGCCGCTGCGCCTCCCAGGGGGGGAGGGGAGCTCCCCAGGCAAGGCGGTAACAATACACCTTGGCCAGCGCATCTCGCTGGGCATGAAACGTTTGCGGTACGCACTTTGCTCCCAACACCCTGATCTCGTCAGGAAGCAGAGTGTTGAGCGCCGCCAGGACGCCGGCCGGAGGAATGGGATGGGGAGCGTCGTAGTGCGCCACCTGCCCGGCGGCATGGACCCCGGCGTCGGTGCGACCGGCACCAACGACCGTCACCGGGCGGGCGTACAGACGCTCCAGCGCACCCTCGAGCTCCCCCTGCACGGTGCGCCTGGCGCGTTGCTTCTGCCAGCCGGCGAAGGCGTGCCCCAGGTAGGCAAGGCGGAGGGCCACGCGCATCGAGCTCGCCATGGCAGCATTATCCCGTGGGTCGGCGCTGGTTGTGGTGGCGGTGGGGAGTCCGTAAAATGCCAGCAGCAGGCAGACGAAAGGTGCGCTGATGAAGACCCTTCGTGATCTTTTCGAGCATGTTGTCGCCCACCACCCGCCCCGCAAGGTGCTGCTCCGTATCCGCCACGGCAAGGGCTGGCGCGAGTACACGGTGAAGGAGTTCGAGAAGGCGACCAGGGAGGTGGCCGGCAAGCTGTACCGCGCCGGGGTGCGCCACGGCGACCGGGTGGCTCTGTTCTGCGAGAACCGACCGGAGTGGCACATCATCGACTTCGCCTGCCACCTCCTGGGGGCGGTCTCGGTGCCGTTGTACGCCACCTTGCCGGCGCACCAGGTGCGCTACATCGTCGCCGACGCCGAGGCAAAGATGTTGCTGGTTTCGGGTCGTCAGCGGGCGGCGGCGGCGTTGGAGGCCACCGTCGGGCTCCCCGGCGTGCGCGTGGTGGGGATCGAGCCAGGCCTGGCGGAGAACCTCGACAGCATCGCCGACCTCCCGTCGCCCTCCAAGCACGATCAGCCGCCGGCCGTCGAACTGAGCGAAAACGACCTGGCCAGCCTGATTTACACCTCGGGGACGACCGGGGATCCCAAGGGGGTGATGCTGACCCACCGCAACTTCATCAATCAGGTCCAGACCATGGCGCCGCTGTACCCGATCAGCGAGAAGGACATCAGCATGTCCTTCCTGCCCCTCTCCCACGTCTACGAGCGCACCGTCGACTACGTCTTCTTCAACGCCGGCACGCAGATCAACTACGTGGAGTCGATCGAACGGGTGCCGTCGCAGCTCACCGAGATCCGCCCCACGGTGATGGTCTCGGTGCCCCGCCTGTATGAGCGCTCCTACATCAAGATCATTGCCAAGATCCAGCAGGAGGGCGGCGCCAAGAAGCGCCTGTTCGAATGGGCGCTGAAGGTGGGGCGAAAGGTCAAGGAAGCGGAGTGGCGGGGAGAGAAACCCGGTGCCTTCGCTCGCGGTCAGTACGTGGTGGCGAAGGCGCGCATCTTCTCGAAGATCCTGGAGCGCCTGGGCGGTCGGCTGAACTTCACGATCTCGGGGGGCGCGCCGCTGGCCCGCGAGGTGGCGGAGTTCTTCGACATCGTCGGTCTGCCGATCCTACAGGGCTACGGCCTGACCGAGACCTCACCGGTGATTGCCGCCAATCGCCTGGACGCCAACCGTATCGGCTCGGTGGGCAAGGTTCTGCCGGGGTACGAGGTGCGCATCGCCTCCGACGGCGAGATCCTGGCGCGCGGGGCCAACATCATGAAGGGGTACTGGCGCAAGCCCGAGTTGACCGCCGAGGTCCTCGACGCCGAGGGTTTCCTGCACACCGGTGATGTGGGCTACCTGGACGCGGATGGTTACCTGTTCATCACCGACCGCAAGAAGGACCTCATCGTCACCTCGGGGGGCAAGAACATCGCCCCGCAGCCCATCGAAGGGCGGTTGGGAGCGACCCCCTACATCGCCCAGGCGGTGGTCATCGGCGACAAGTACCCGTACCTGGTGGCGCTCATCGTGCCCAACTTCGAAAACCTCGAGGCGCACTTCGCCGAGCGCGGCAGCAAGGGGCTCTCCCGCGAAGAGATGGCCGCCCATCCGGAGACCGAGCGGCTGATTGGCGAGGCGGTGCGGGAGATCAACCAGGAGCTGGCGATGCACGAGCGGGTGCGACGGTTCACCGTCCTGGCCCGCGAGTTTTCCATCGAGGAAGGGGAACTCACCCCGACCATGAAGGTTCGGCGCCGGGTGGTGGGCGAGCGGTACCGCGACCGCATCGAGCAGATGTACCTCAAGACCCAGCGGGCTTCCGGCTACAGCCTGGAGGAGTAGGGGGCCTGCGGGGGGTGACCGTCGCCCAGGATGGCAGCGAGCGCATCGGGGGCGGCGAGGGAATCCAGCACCACGTCGGGTTTCAGGGCGGCCAGGACCTGCCGCGGCGTCCACCCGGTGGCCACCGCCACGGCGCGCGCCCGGCCGGCGCGAGCGCAGCGAATGTCCGCCTCGGCGTCGCCCACAACCACCGTGTCCGCCTCGGCGAACTGCAGTCCGGTGGCCCGGCGAGCACGCTCGCGGGCGATGGGCACGAGCAGGTTGCGGTCCTCGGCATCGCTGCCGAAGGCGCCAAAGCCGAAAAAACCGTCCAGGCCAGCGGCCCGCAGCTTGAGCGCCGCTCCCCGGGCAATGTTGCCGGTGAGCAGACCGAGACAGACACCTGGCGTGACCGCCAGGGCGTCCAGGACAGCCTGCACTCCCGGCAACAGCTGCACGCTTCCCGGTGGCAGCTCCTTCTCGAGGTACTCGAGGTAACGGGCCAACGCCCGACTGCGATGCTCCTCGATGGTGGCGGCGGGCACGCCACTGGCGGTGAGGAGCTCTCGCACGATCTGGGGGTCGGTCTTGCCAGAAAAAGAGTAGCCGTCCACCTGCGGGTCAACGCCGTACGTGTCTCGCAGGGCTCGCAGCAAGGCTCGGCCGGCCCGTCCGCCGGTGGAAATGAGCGTCCCATCGATATCGAAGAGGATGAGACGGAAAGCGCTGCTCGGCATGGCGGGAGTCTAGCAGCGGTGCCGGCGTGTGCGGCCAAAGGGTGACGCTACCGCCGCGTCTCGTCCTTTCCCCGAGGTTTGACACCTTGCCGGCAGTCTCGTAGCATCAATGGCGTTCGGAGGTAGTGGCGCTCAGGTGCTGACGGGGTTCAATACCGACATCGAGTTCGAGGGCGTGACCTACCACGTACAGACCGAGGACCGCCGCGGTGCCAATCCTCTGATCGAATCGCTGGTGTACGTCAAGGGCGAGATTCTGGCCACCCGCCGGACGGCGTATCGCAATCTCCTGGAGGCCGGGGCCGAGAACTCGGCCGTGCAGGCGCTCATGGAGAGGCAGCACTTTGCCATCGTCGAGGCCATTCGTCGGGGCCGCATCCACCTGCTCACCGAGCCGCCCACCAGCGACGAGGGCGACACCACCGTCAGCCGCACCCAGCGGCCCCCCGCCGTCGAGTCGTCGTCGCCGCCCGCCACCGGTGGCGGGGGGCGCAAGACCCTGGACGAGGTCATCGCCGAGTGGCTCGCCGAACAGGAGCAATCCGAGGGAATCAGGCTGGACGTGGAGGGCGGCGATCGTCTGCGCTTCGGCGGCACGTTTCCCCTCAAGGTGACGGTTCGCTCCGCACCGGGTGGGAGTCCCGTCGTCGGCGCCCACGTGCTCGTGCGTCTCCTGTCCACGGCGGGCAAGCCGGTGGAGCTGGCGGCGGGGGAAAGCGACGAAGGTGGCCGCCTGGAGGCCGCCGTCGCCATCCCGTCGCTGGAGCGGGGCACCGGGCTGGTGGTGGTTTCGGCGCAGTACGGCAGTGGCAGCGACGAGGCCAAGTTCCTGGTGCACCGCTGATCCCACCGGCTCTCACGGATGACAGGGGTGGTGCTCTGGCCGAGAGGTCGGCTCGCCCTTCGCCGTCTACGATTCGACGCGACCCCGCAGGAAGGCTTCCAGCCCGACTCGGGCGATCTGAGGATTCTCTCGCAACCGGCGCACCGAGTACGGGTACCAGTGGGACCCGAAGGGTACGTACACGCGCAGCCGATGACCTGCCGAGGTGATGATGCGGCGCAGCTGCGGGTCCACGCCCAGGAGCATCTGGAACTCGTAGCGATCCGGCGTCAGCCCCAGTCGCTGCACCATGGCCAGCGACTGGCACACCAGCCACTCGTCGTGGGTGGCGATGCCCACGTAGGTCCCCGCCGAGAGGAGCACCTCCAGGACGTTCATGAAGTTGTCACGAATGATGTCGCGCTCGGTGTAGGCGATCTCTCGCGGCTCCAAATAGATGCCCTTGCACAGACGAACGTTGACGCCGGCGCCGCCAAGGGTGACGGCATCGGCCAGGGTTCGCCGCAGCCGGGCCTGCAGGACGACGCCGGTACCCTTGGGGAAGCGGGCGACGAGGGAGTGGTACACGCGCAGGGTGGCGTCGGTGGTGGGTGAGTCCTCCATGTCGATGCGCACGAAGGTGCCCTGGGGATGGGCCTTTTCCAGAATGGCGCCGATGTTGTCGCGGCAGAACTCCTCGTCAATGGCCAGCCCCATCTGGGTGGGTTTGAGCGACACGTTGGAGGCCAGCCCGTGCTCCCGGATGGCGTCCAGCACGGCGAGGTACTCGCCCACCGCGGCACGGGCCAGATCCCGACTGGTGACGCTCTCCCCGAGCACGTCAATGGTGGCGCAGCACCCTTCGGCGGCCAGGCGCCGGACGGTGGCCACCGCATCGGCCAGCGTGTCGCCGGCCACGTAACGGCGAGCGAAGAAGCGAATCAGCGGCCGCGGCGTGATGGGTAGGGTGAGCCTGACCGCACGGTCGAAGAGACTCATGGGATCCTCCCGGGGCGGGGAGTTCGTGCCACGGTGAGCAGCGACACCGCCGTCGCACCGGCGGCGTGGAGGGCGTGAGTACAGGCACGGGCCGTTGCCCCGGTGGTGAGGACGTCATCCACCAGCAGGGCGTGACCGGTGAGGCGACGGCGCACCGTAAAGGTGCCACGCGGCAGCGCCTCTCTTTCCCTGCGGGTGCGCCCCGCCTGGGTCCCCGGGCGGCGGCGGCGCAGGGCGCGAAGACGGCGGCCGGCGCCCAGCGCGGCGAGGTGGCGAGCGAGCAGGTCGGCGTGGTCGAATCCCCGCCGCAGCCGCCTGCCCCACCACGCCGGCACCGGGACGATGGCGTCGGGCCGCGGCCAGGGGAGCTGATCGAGGCGTTGACGCAGGAGACGTGCCAGGGGCCTGGCGAGCTCGTCGCGTCGTTGGTTCTTGAAAAGGAGGATCAGTTCCCGCAGGGCGCCGCCGTACTCACCCAGGCTGGCCGCGGCTTGCCAGGGCGGTGGGTCTCGCCGGCAGGCGAGACACTCCTCGCCATCGCCAACCTCCTCGCCGCAGCGCGGACATCCCCCCGGCCTGGCAGGAGCCACATCGTCCCAGCAGGAGCCACACACCCCGGCGCAGCTTCCAGCGACCAGCAGGGGTCGCCCACACAGCGCACAGCGGGCGGGGAGGAAGACGCGGGCGAGCACTTCGAGCAGCACCGCCATCTCGGCGTGATTGTAGCAAGTCGGTCACTCGCGAGGCGCTGGCCGCGGCTCCGTGCGCCTATACTGGTGGCCTGGAGGAACGGCATGCGCACGGTGGCACTGGTGGTCGTTGCGGTGGTGGCGAGCGGACTCGCGCCGACTGCCCAGGCGCAGGTGGGCTGGCTGGGTGTGGCGGCGGGGACGAGCTGGACCTGGAACGGCGACTCCTCGGCGTTGGTCCGCGCCGACGATGCGGCGGTGGGCGTCCTGATGGGCGTTTCCCTCGACAAGGACGCGCTCCTCCGGCTGCGCGGTGTCGAGCTGCCGATGGGCGACGTCAGCGGTGCCAGGATGCGGGGCCTCACCGTCGGTGTCGACTACTTCTTCCCCGGGGTGGTGGGCGAGGCGCTGTTCTCTGCCGGGCTGGGAGGGTATCGGCTCAACCTGCCCGAGGCTCTGCGCGAGGACCCCGACCACGGGCGCTGGGAACTCGGCTATTACCTCGGGATCGGGGAGTGGTTTGCCCTTTCCCGTCGCACCCGGATCACCATCGAGGTCACCTGGGATCGTTCGCGCCACGACGGCTCACCGGCGATGCTCTCTGCCCTGGCAGGGTTCGTCGTCGCGTTGTAAGCGGATGCCTCACGTCGTTTTACGTGGCGAGGTTGAACTCGAGAAGGCGTGGCAGGCACTGCCTCAGGGTCCGTGGCGGTGGGGACGGGCGGTGGCGCGGGTGGAGGGGTGTTACCTGGCGGCCGGGGGGCGTGCGCTGCTGGTGGCGGGCGTGGTGGTGGAACTGGGGCGGCCGCTGCATCCCGTGCTCGTGGTCACGCTTCGCGATGGGGCGACGGCGGTTCACCTGTGGTCGGCGGCACCGGTGGAGCGCACCGAGGCAGTGCAGCGCTTTCTGGCGCAGGTGGCGATGGAGCTGCGCGCCTTCGGCGCCGGAGAGGTGGTGGCCACCAACCTCCAGGCCCTGCTGCCCCAGTGAATTGTCACTGCGCCTCGCGCTCCACCTGCCGGCGCTGCTCGTCCAGGGAGCGCTGCAGGTTGTCCAGCTGATCCTTGATGCCGCCGGCCGGACCGCCGGGCAAGGGTGCCTGGCTGGCGAGTGCTGCCCGAGCCTCGGCCAGCAGGCGGAGCGCTTCCCCCCGTCGGGGGTCAGCGAGATCTGGAGAGGCGTCGAGGAGAGCGTTGGCGGCGCTGCGAAGGCGGACCGCAGCGCGGTAGGCCCCCCCGCCGGGGGCGGACGAGCGGGCCCAACCGGCTGCGGTGACGGTGGCGGCCTCGAGCTCGGGTCGCGGCAGCTCCCGGGTGCCTGCCAGCGCCTCCAGCCGATCGAGAAGACGCAGGGCGGCCGCGGCGTCGAAGGGGATGGGGATGACGTTCTCCTGCAACGGCGCGATGGCGCGAGTGGCCGCGGTCATGGTTCGCCTGGCGCTGCGCGCCTGCAGGGACAGGACGATCAGCAGGGCGATGAGCAGGGCGACGAGGCCCAGAATCCACCGCATGCTCGTACTTTACCGCACGAATCGACGGTCGCAACAACACGACGAAGTGCGGCCGAGGTCGGCGGGCTCTTCACCGCGTTCCGTGCGCGACCCGTGGCGATGGCCCGGAGACAGGGGCGCCGGTGGCCTGCGGCGTCAGGGTTCGACCGTCCTCGGTTGGGGACGTTGCTGTTGGCATCTATGGCGGCAGCGTCATGGCGTGAGCTGGCACGAAGCATGCTTGGGCCCGGTGCGGGAGGTGAGCCGATGACAAGGACCACGGGGGTGATTGCCATGATGGTCGTGCTGGCGGGCATCGGCGAGGCGAGGGAGCTGACCTCGGCCTACGCCATTCCGGCCGCCGCCAACACGCCGGGCAGGAACGGGACGGACTGGCACACCGACCTGACGCTGTATAACCCCCAGCAGCACGCCTTGCCGGTGGTGTTGCACTTCCTCCCTTCGGGCCAGAGCAACACCGGGCAGGTGCCCACGGTCCGCTTCGAGATCCTGCCGTGGGAAACCCTCAACCTGTGGGATGTGCTGGGACCGAAGGGGTTCAACGCCCGCGGCAAGACCGGTGCTCTGCTCGTCTATGCCGATGATCAGCGGATCAGTTGCACCGGCACCAGGTGCGACTTCGCCGCCTTCTCCCGTACTTACACGTTGGATCCCAAGGGGGGCCGGGGGGAGTTTGGCCAGGCGTTCCCGGGGGTGGCCGCGCACCTCGGGCTGGACCGCTCGGTGATCGCCTACCTGCCCCAGCTCACCCACAACGCCGATTTCCGCACCAACCTGGGGGTGGCGTCCTGGACGCCGGCGTGGGTCACCGTCCGGGTGGAGCTCCAGGACACCAAGGGGACGATCATCCATCGCAAGGACCACCTCGTGCCGCCCTTCGGGCACATCCAGTGGTCGCTGGATCGGACGGTGGTGGGCGGCACGGCGGCGGTATACATCGTCGAGGGGCCGGCCGATGCCATGGTCTACCCCTACGCCTCGGTGGTGAACAACGTGTACGGGGATGCGGTCACCGTGGAGGGCCAGTACTCCACCGTGGGACTGTCGGCGCAGGCGGCGAGCACCGACCGCACGCCGGCGGCGCGGGCGCGGCCCCTCACCGCTCCGGTGACCGATTTCTCCATCGAGGCGTTTCGTGCTCTTCATGTTCGCCACTGACGCAGGTCACCATCACCGCTCGCCGTTGGCGGGTTGGTAAAATGCACTGGTGACCGAGGGTCTGGCTCAGGCTATCTCTCCCCACGTGATCGTCGTCGGGGCAGACGAGGACTGGCGCGCGGCGCAGATACGCCGGGTCCTCAGGGCCTTCGCCGACGCCCGGTGTACGAGCCTGGAGGATCTGGCGGCGGTGGCGTCCCACCTGGACCACCGGGGCGGCGAGGTGGTTCTGCTCGGCTGCGGGTCATCGCCCGACGTGGTGCTGCAGCGCCTGCGGGAGCTGCGGGCGCGGTCCGAGTATGCGAGACCCTACGTGCTCGTCTCTTGCCACCAGGTGGTCGAGGAGGCCCTCGTCAAGGTGATGGTGGAGGGGGCCGACGACTTCCTGCTGGACTCGTGCACCGACGAGGAGTTCGCCGCGCGCCTGCGGGTCGCCTGGGAGCGAGCCTGTATCGCGCCGCGCGTCGCCGCGCGGGCGGCGGAGCTGGAGGAGCTGTCCGCCCGCCAGAGCGATTTTCTTTCGGTGGTATCCCACGAGATCCGCACGCCGCTGGCGGCCATTCTCTCGGCCGCCAACATCCTGGTGCGGTACGGGAGTCAGCGGCCGGAATCGGTGGAGCGATTTGGCAGGGTGATCCAGGAAGAGGGGCGACGGCTCACGCGGCTGATCAACAACCTGCTGGATCTCTCCAAGATCGAGGCCGGCCAGGTGGAGTGGGACGCCCGCGAGGTGCCGATGGCGGAGCTCGCCTCGCAGGTGGAGGAAGCTTTTACTGCTCTGGTGGGTGAGCGACAGGTGAAGCTCGAGGTGACGGTCGAGAACGGCGTCGGGCCGATCATCGCCGACCGCGACAAGCTCATGCAGGTGTTGATGAACCTCATCTCCAACGCGGTCAAGCACTCACCCGACGGAGGGAGCGTGTTCGTTCGCTGCCGACCAACGGCGGAGGGCGGGGTTCGGCTCGAGGTGGAGGATGAAGGTCCCGGCATTCCGGCGGGCGCCGAGGAGCGGATCTTTCAGCGTTTCCAGCAGCTCGACGTGGAGGATCGCAACCGCGGCACCGGCCTCGGTTTGACCATTTCCCGCCAGATCGTGGCGCGGAACCAGGGGCGCATCTGGGCCGAGTCAGGACGCCAGCGCGGCGCTTTGTTCGTCATCGAACTCCCGGCGGACGGCCTCACGTGGAGCGGGCATGGTCCAGTTCGATAACCAGTACAAGCAGGTCAAGCTCAAGATCGTCTACTACGGACCTGCCCTGGGTGGTAAGACCACCAGCCTGCAGTACATCCACCGCGTCACCGATCCCCAGCGGCGAACCAAGCTTTATGCCCTCAACACCGCCTCCGATCGCACCCTGTTCTTTGACCTGCTCGGCATCGACCTGGGTCGCATCCGCGGCTACCGGCTCACGCTGCAGCTGTACACCGTCCCCGGGCAGGTGCAGTACAACGCCACGCGCCGAGCCGTGCTGGCGGGAGCAGATGGGGTGGTCTTCGTCGCCGACTCCCGGCGCGATCAGCTCGAGGCCAACCGGGAAAGCCTCGCCAACCTGCGAGACAACTTGCTGGCCAACAGCCTCGACCCCGAGACGTTGCCGCTGGTGCTGCAGTACAACAAGCGAGACCTGCCAGACGCCATGCCCCGCGCCGAACTGGAAGCGGCGCTGAACCGGCGCGGGCTGCCGGCCTTCGACACGGTCGCCACCTCGGGCGAGGGGATCATCGAGGCGTTTGCCGCCGTCACCGAGGCCACGGTGCGCACCGTGGCCGAGCGACTGGGCATTGCCAGCCAGCCGGAGGCCGTCCGGCGCCTCGTCGACAACGTTCGGGCGGCCATGGATCCACTCCTGCCGCAGCGGCGTGCCGAGGCAGTAGAGGCGCCGACGGTGCTGCGTCCCGCCTCGTCGTCGCCGTCGCTGGGCGGGGACGAGCTGGTGGCCGAGGCGGTGCGCGCCAACGTGGCCATGACCGACCTCAATGCCCAGCTGGATCGGCTCACCCAGGAACTGGCACGGCGCGTCTCGCAGCTGCGCGGCATCGCCGAGTTCACCCGCGCCGTCACCCTGACTAGCGCCCCGGAGGAGGTGGCGAGGGGTTTTCTGGAGCGGCTACTGGCGGAGCTGGGCGCGCCGTGTGGATCCTTGCAGCTGGTCGGCGTGGGTGGCGCCCTGGTGGAGGTGCAGCGGCGCGGCCTGGCCGAGGATCCCCTGGTTCGCGCCAGCGGGGAGGGCAGCCCGGCCTGGGTGGTCACCAGCACCCGACAGCCCTGGGCCGTGCACCTGCCGGATGTGGAGCCCTCCCAGGTGCTGGCGTCACCGTGGCTGGAGGAGATCGCCGCGCTGGAACTGCAGAGCGCCCTGATGGTGCCGCTGCTCGCCCACGATCAGCTGCTGGGGCTGGCAACGGCCTACGCCGGTCCGGTGCGGCCGCCCTTCTCCCAGGAGGAACTCGATCTGGCGAGCGTCTTCGCCGGCGTTGCCGCCGCTGCCTTGGACGGCGTGCGGTCGTGGCAGCAGCTCGAAGATCTCAACCGCTCCCTGGAGCAGCGGGTGGCGGAGCGCACCCGGGAGCTGGCGCAGGCACTGGAGCGCCAGCGCGCCCTGGCTGACGAGCTGGAGGTGCGCAACGTCCAGCTGGAGCAGGCGAACCGCCAGCTCAGCGAGCTGGAGCGGCTGAAGAGCGAACTGCTGCAGCGGGTGGCCCACGAGCTCAACACGCCGGTCACGTCGATCCAGACGGCGGCGCGCATTCTTTCCAAGTACAGCGAGCTGCCGGCAGAGAAAGCAGCCAAGTTCGTGGGCATCATTCAGCAGGACGCCGCACGTTTGGCGGGCCTGATTGCCTCGGCGCTGGAGGCGGCAGTCCTGGGTGTGGCCGGCACGCCGGCCAGTGCCGGCCCGGTGGCGATTTCGGAGCTCTTCAAGGGGGTGCTGGCGCCGTTTCGCGGTGAAATTGCCGAGAAGGGGATCGCCCTGCAGGTCAAGGTGGCCGCCGGGCTGTCGGAACTGAAGGCCGATACCGCCCAGCTGGAGGCGGCGCTGCGGGCGTTGATCAAGAACGCCGTGGAGTTCAACCGCCCCAACGGTTCCATCACCATCACGGTTCGCCCGCTGCGGCGCGAGGAGCGCTCCTTCGTGGAGATCCGGATCGAGGATTCGGGCAACGGGATTCCTGCCGGGGACCTGCCGTACGTGTGCGACCCCTTCTGGCAGGGGGGCAACGTGCTCACCGACAAACCCCGCGGCCTGGGGCTGGGACTGGCGGTGGCTCGCCGCGTCGCCCGCAACCACGGCGGCGACCTGGAAATCTCCTCGTCTGAGGGTTCCGGGACCAGCGTGAGTCTGTTGATCGCCACGGAGGGCGGGGGGGCCTCGTGACCGCCGCTGCCAGCGGGGACGCGGCCCCACGGGGGGATGGGGTGCTGGTGCTGGTGGCCGACGATGAGCCCAACATCCGCGAGACCATCTCGTTCATCCTGGAGATGGAAGGATTCCAGGTCGTCCTCGCCGAGGACGGTGTGAGCGCCTGGGAGAAGATCGTGGCGCTACGCCCGCAGGTGGTGCTGCTGGATGCCATGATGCCGCGGCTGGATGGGTTTTCGGTGTGCGGCCGGGTGCGCAGCGAGGCGTCGCTAGCGGGCGTGCGCATCGTCATGGTGACTGCCCTCGGGCAGCGGGCCGACCGCGAGCGGGCGCTCGCCGCCGGGGCTGATCGCTACGTGCCCAAGCCCTTCGACGAGGAGGAGCTGTTGCGAACCATCCACGAGCTGCTCGAGTCCCGGTAGGTGTTCGTGCCAGCGGTGGTTGACCCCTTCCTGGCCGTCCCAGCCAGGCACCAGGTTGTCTCCGCCCTCCCGCCATGGGCGGACTGGCGGGGGTGGGGGCGCCGGAGGCCTCCATGAACGACCTCGTGGTCCTCACCTCGCAGCCGGCCCTGCCGTTGTACGAGGACCTGCGCCGGGCGGCGGCGGCCGCCGGGCAGCCGCTCACCGTCGTGGATGCCACCACCGCCGTGGCCAGGGCGTGGCCGCCAGCGGTGTGGGCGGCCGGTGTGCCCGTTCACGGGGCGAGGGCGGTGCTGCCGCGGGTGGGCAACTGGCGACCGGCCTCGACCCTGGCGGTGCTGGAGGCGCTGCAGGCCGCCGGGGTGGCCTCGCTCAATCCGGCCCGGGCGGTGCGAGTGGGGCGCGACCACTGGCGTACGATGCAGGTTCTGGCGGCGGCCGGAGTGCCGTGCCCGGAAACGATTGCGGGCAGTGAGCCTGACAGACTCGTCGAGGCCGCCCTGCAGCTGGGATTTCCCTGCGTGGTCAAGCAGCGGCGCTCTCGGCAGGGGGTGGGAGTGATCCAGTGTGGGGACCGGGCGACCCTGGCCGCGGTGCTGGATTCCCTGTGGCGGGTGGGTGATGAGGTGGTGGTGCAGCGGTTCTGTCCTCCGGGCGGGGTGAGTGTGCGGGTGCTGGTGCTGCAGGGAGAGGTACTGGGCGCCACCCGCCACACCGCCCGCCCCGGGGAGTTCCGCTCCAATGCCGCCCAGGGCGGCGCCGTCGAGGCGTTCGAGCTGCGGGAGGATCTCGCCGGCCTGGCCCTCGGTGCCGCGACCGCTGCCGGCCTGGGCTTTTGCGGGGTGGATCTGCTGCCCGACGGGAATCGCTGGGTGGTGGGGGAGATCAACCCCACTCCGGGGTGGACGCACTTCACCCGCGCTACCGGCATCGACGTGGCCGCTCGCCTGATCGCCGCCCTGCGTCGGCTGGGGGCCGGGGAGTGAACCCCTATGGGATCGGCAGACGGGTCCGTCTGAAGCCCGGCAGGGAGGTGTCGTTGGCCCGCCTGCACCCGTGGGTGTACCGGGGAGCGCTGGGGGCCGTCCAGGGGGCTTCGGGCGCCGTGGAGGTTCTTGGCGCCGACGGCATGCGACTGGGCGTGGCCTTGGCGGGTGAGCCGGGCGCCTCCCTGGCGTTGCGGATGGTGACCTGGGGCGATGAGGTGTGGTCAAGGGAAACGCTGCGCTTCCGGCTCGCCTCCGCCAGCGCCCTGCGCCGCCGGCTGCCCCTCGATGCCGAGGCGTTTCGGCTGGTCAACGCCGAGGGCGACGGTCTGCCCGGTCTGGTCATTGATCGCTACGGCCCCTGGGCGGTGATCGAGCCGTTCATGACCGCGTGGGAGGACTACCTCTCCGACGTCGTGGCGTTTCTCCGCGATGCCGAGGGCGTGGCCGGCGTGCTGGTGCGGCGGGGCAAGAGGGTGAACGTGGCGCTGGGGGAGCTGCCGGCAGCTCCGGTAGCTGTCCGAGAAGGGCCGTGGGTGCTGCTGGCCGACCTGGTGGGGGGACAGAAGACGGGACTGTTCCTGGACCAGCGGGACAACCGCCGGCGCGTCTTTGAGCTCGCCCGGGACTGCAGGGTGCTCAATCTGTTTTCCTACAGCGGCGGCTTCGGGGTGGCGGCGCTGGCCGGTGGGGCCAGGCGGGTGGTCAACGTGGACGCCTCCGCCGCCGCCCTGGAGCTGGCCAAGAAAACATGGCAGGTCAATGGATTCGCCGTGGAGGAAGGCGACTTCGTGCGGGGCGACGCCTTCCGCCTGGCGGCGGAGCTGCACGCTGCGGGGGAGCGGTTCGAGCTGGTCATCGTCGATCCGCCGGCGTTCGTCAGCCACCGCTCGCGGCTGGCGGAGGGGCTGCGCGGCTACAGGGAGATCAACCGCCAGGCGCTGCGCCTCACCTCGGCAGGGGCACTGCTGCTCACCTGCTCGTGCTCGGCGCTGGTGAGCGAACAGCTGTTTGCGGAGGTGCTGCTGACGGCCGCGCTGGATGTCGGTCGCCGCCTGACGGTGCTGGGGCGCTGGGGTGCCGGGCCGGATCACCCGGTGTCGCTCTACTGCCCCGAAACCCGGCACCTGAAGGCCTGGCTCTGCAGCGTGGAGTGAACCCGGCCGCCGGCGCGCGGTCCGGCGGGAGGCGCTGGCAGGGGACTTGCATTTTCTCCACCGATCGCGTATACATTCGCCGGCTGCTTTCGATGAGAAAGTGGGACCAGTGGTCCCACTTTTTTTTCGAGCGGTGGGGCTGCGGCGGCCGCGATTCGCCGACCTTGAGGAGACGGGTGGCACGACTGACGGAAGAGCTGATGGCCCGACTTCATCGCCTGGCGCGGAGCGAGGGGATGGAGCTGGTGGCCGTGGAGGTGGGGGGAACCCCCCGCCGGCCGCGACTGCGGCTGGTGCTGGACCGCCGGGAGGGCAGCGTGACCCTGCACGACTGCGAGATCGTCTCGCGTCAGGCGAGTCTGCTGCTGGACGAGGCCGATCCCTTTCCGGGCCCCTACACCCTGGAGGTGTCATCTCCCGGACTCGACCGCAAGCTGTATGGGCCAGAGGATTACGAGAGGTTCCGCGGCCAAGCGGTGCGGGTGAAGATGCGGCCAGGGGTGGGGGGGCAGCGAGTGGTCGAGGGGTTCTTGGTGGCGGTCCGGGCCGGGGTGATCCACCTCCGCACGGCCAGCGGTGAGGAGATCGGCATACCCGAGGAGGGTGTTTTCGAGGTAAGGCTCGATCCGTTTCTGGAGGAGCGACTGACCAAGCAGGGCGAGCGCGCTCGCCGGCGCGAGCGCGAGCGCGACGGGGCGAAGAGGGAACGTCGATGAAGATGGACTTGGGCAACCTGATCCGGCAGGTCTCCCACGAACGGGAGATCGAGCCCGAGCGGCTGGTGGCCGCCCTGGAGGAGGCGATCTCGCAGGCGGCGCGCAAGCATTTCCGAGAGCGGGGGGTACGCACCCGCATCGATCTCGCCAACGGCGAGCTGACCTGTATCCGCGTTCGCCAGGTGGTGGCCACGCCGGAAGAGGTGCTGGACTCCACCGGCGAGGTGACGCTGGAGGTGGCGCGCCTCACCCACCCCACCGCCGAGGTGGGCGATGAGATCGTCCTGGGAGAGCTGGATACCTCCCAGCTGGGGCGGATCGCCGCCCAGGCGGCGCGGCAGATGCTCTTCCAGCGGGTGCGCGAGGCAGAGCGGGACAACATTTATAACGAGTTCATCGGCAAGGTGGGAGAGCTGGTCAACGGCATCGTCAAGCGCTTCGAGCACGGCGGCATCGTCGTCGAGCTGGGCCGTACCGAAGGTATCGTGCCCCGGGCCCACCAGGTGCGCCACGAGCGATACAGCCAGGGGGACCGCATTCGCGCCGTCATCGTCGATGTGACCAAGGATGCCAATCGTCCCCAGGTGATCCTGTCGCGCACCTCTCCTCAGTTGCTGATCAAGCTCCTGGAAATGGAGGTGCCGGAGATTTACGACGGCACCGTGATGATCCGCGGGTGCGTGCGGGAGCCGGGGGAGCGCGCCAAGGTGGCGGTGTCGTCCCGGGATCGCGATGTGGATCCGGTGGGCGCCTGCGTGGGCATGAAGGGCTCGCGGGTGCAGGCGATCATGCGCGAGCTCAAAGGGGAAAAGGTCGACATCATCCCCTACTCCCCCGATCTGGTGACCTTCGCCCAGAACGCCCTGGCGCCGGCCAAGATCAACCGCGTCGCGCTGCGCGAAAACGTCATTCGCACCCCCATCGTGGATACCGATGGCAGCCCCGCCCTCGATGAATCGGGGGCGCCGCTGGTGGTTACCCGCACCGAGACGGTGTTGGATGTCATCGTCTCCGACGAGCAACTGTCCCTGGCCATCGGCAAGCGCGGCCAGAACGTGCGCCTGGCCTCACGCCTGCTCAACAGCCGGATCGAAATCAAGAGCGAGGAGGCGGTGAAGGACGAGGTGGCCGCCGCCCTCGCCGCCATGCTCCGCCAGGTGGAGGGAGTCGAGGAGGAGATCGAACCGGAGGAGCACGCCGCCGAGCTGGACTACGACTCCCACCTGCCCCTCGAGGATGTGCCGGAGCTTCCCGAGCGCCTGCGCGAGCGCCTGCTGGAGCATGGCATCGCCCACGCCGGCGCTCTGGCCGCCGCCGATCCCGCCAAGTTGATGGAAATCCCTGGCATCGGACCCCATACCGCGGCCAAGCTGATCGCCGCCGCGGCGGGAGCGCTGGCCGCCCAGGTGAACGAGGAGTGACGCATGCCGCAGATGTTCCGTGTCGGCGATCTTGCCCAGCAGATGGGCGTCTCCGTGGAGGAGCTGATCTTCAAGCTGCGCTCCATCGGCGTCGAAGTGGGCAGCGCCAACGACACTCTCGACCTGTCCACCGTGCGGGCGATCATCACCGGCGAGACGCTGCAGCGGCGGCCACGGGAAGTGATCGTGCGTCGCGACGTGGCGCCGGTGGAAGAGGCCCGGCAGGCGGCAACTCCTGCCCTCGAGCGCCTGCGCCGCCGGCGGCCGGCGCGCCGCATGCAGGGGGAGGAGGTTCCCGACGAGGTACCCAACCTCGAGGCCATGACCTTGCCAGCCTCCGCCCCCAGGCCGCGTCCTGCCGCGCCCGCGGTACCCGCGGGCGGCGAGGAGGTGCGGGGGACCGCTCCGCCTCCCGAGCCGTCAGAGGTTGGCGGGGAGCTGCCGTCGCCCGGTGAAGCCGTCGAGCCCGCGCCGGCCGGAGCGGAGGCAATCGCCGGGGAGGGCACCGCCGTGGAGCCCGCGCCGAAGGTCGTGCAGCCGGAGGCCGCCCCCTCGCCGATCGGGGAGGCCGACGCTGGAACGCCCGCCGAGGTCGCCGAGGTTCCGGCGCCCCTGCCGGAGGCGCCGGAGGTGGAGGTGGCCGAGGGGCAGCCGCAGCCCGCCGTGGCTGTGCCCGTAGCAGCGCCCGAGGGGCAGGCGAAGGCCAAGCCCGGCAAGAAGCGGGTGGCGCGCACGCCACTGGAGTCGCAGCTGCGCGAGCTGTCGGACGACGAGATCAAGCAGCGCGTCCTGGCGGCCAAGCAGGCGGCCGCCAAACCGGCAGCTCCCGCGCCAGCCGCCAAGCCGGTGCGGGGGAAGTCCTCACGCAAGGCCAAGTCGGCCGCGGATGCCGACGAGATCCGGGACCTGCTGGCGAAGTTCGAGGAGTCCCGCGTCCGGGTTGCCGACGCAGCGCCCGCCCAGGCGCGCCCCATGGCGCCGGCCGGCCGGCAGCGGCCCCAGCGCACCCGTCGCGTGCGCAGTGATGCGCCGGTGGCGGTTCGAACGGTTTCCCTGGAGTTCCGCGACGGGAAGAAACCCGAGGGCCCCATCTACCTTTCCGAGGCCCTCACCGTTCGCGAGCTGGCGGAGAAGCTCAACGTCCTCGTCAAGGACCTGATGGCCTACCTCATTTCCAAGAAGATCCTGGTGACCGCCAACCAGACCCTGCCCCAGGATCTGGCGGAGGAGATCTGCGCCGAGCTCGACGTCGAGGCCATGGGCGTGACCTTCGAGGAGGAGATCGATCTGGAGCAGGAGGAGACGGCCGCCGCCGTCGGCGCCCTCACCCCCCGCCCCCCGGTGGTCACCGTCATGGGGCACGTGGACCACGGCAAGACCTCGCTGCTGGACGCCATCCGCTCCACCCGGGTGGCGGCCGGTGAGGCGGGGGGCATCACCCAGCATATCGGCGCCTCGCGGATCGAGCACGGCGGCAAGGCGGTGGTGTTCATCGATACCCCCGGCCACGAGGCGTTCACCCAGATGCGTGCCCGCGGTGCCCGGGTCACCGACATGGTGGTGCTGGTGGTGGCCGCCGACGACGGGGTGATGCCGCAGACCATCGAGGCGATCAACCACGCGCGCGCCGGCCGTGTGCCGATCATCGTCGCCATCAACAAGATCGACAAGCCGAACGCGAACGTGGAGCGAGTCAAGAAAGAGCTGGCCGGCCACGGAGTGCTGGTGGAGGGTTGGGGGGGTGACACGCCGGTGGTGGAAGTTTCGGCCCTCAAGCGCCAGGGCATCGACGATCTCCTGGAGGTGATCCTGCTGGTGGCGGAAATGGCCGACCTCAAGGCCACCGTCGAGGGTCCCGCCCGCGGGACGGTCCTGGAAGCGCGCCGGGATCGCGGGCGGGGCGTGGTGGCCACGGTGCTGGTGCAGCAGGGGACGCTCTCCTCCGGGGACTACTTCTTCGCCGGCGCCACCCACGGCCGGGTGCGCGCCATGGTGGACACCAACCGCAAGCCGGTGCGCCAGGCCCTGCCGTCGGATGCGGTGGAAATCATGGGTTTCGAAGACCTTCCCGAGGCCGGCGACACCTTCCAGGTGGTGGAGTCGGAGGCGCGCGCCCGCGAGGTCGCCGCCTACCGCCAGTCGAAGCAGCGCGAGGAGCAGATGGCCAGCTCCCGCAAGGTGAGTCTCGAGGGGCTGATGGACAAGATTCGCGCCGACGAGGTGCGGGCCCTCAACATCGTCCTCAAGGCGGACGTACAGGGCTCGGTTGAGGTGCTGCGCGATGCCCTGACGCGGCTTTCCACGCGCGAGGTGGAGGTCAACGTCCTGCACGCCTCCGCCGGCGCCGTCACCGTCAACGACGTGCTGCTGGCCTCCGCCTCCAACGCCGTGGTGATCGGGTTCAACGTCCGCCCCGAGCGCTCCGCCAAGGAGCTCGCCGAGCGGGAGCGGGTCGACGTGCGGCTGTACTCGGTGATCTACCACCTCACCGAAGACATCCAGAAGGCGATGACCGGCATGCTCGCCCCCACCTTCCGCGAGGAGGAGCTGGGGCGAGCGGAGGTGCGCGAGGTCTTCCACGTCAGCCGGGTGGGGACCATTGCAGGCTGCATGGTGCTGGAGGGGGCGATTCCGCGCAACGCCAAGGTGCGGCTGCTGCGCGACCACGTGGTGGTGTGGGAGGGGTCGATTGCCTCCCTGCGCCGCTTCAAGGACGACGTCTCCGAGGTCAAGCACGGGTTCGAGTGCGGCATCGGCCTCGAACGCTTCCAGGACATCAAGGTCGGGGACGTGATCGAGGCCTACCGCGTCGTCGAGGTGGCCCGCGAGCTGGCCAGGGAAGCATGACGCAGCGACGTTCACCCGTGGTCAGCCCGACTCCTGCCACCGCGGCGGTTGGCGTGATTGCTCCCCGGGAATGGGCATGAGCGAGCCGGCGGCCCTGTTCGTGGCGCTGGGGGAGGTGCAGCTGCACCTCCCGGGGGCGCGCTCGCTCAAGGAGAAGCGGCACGATATTCGCTCGCTCATCGATCGCCTGCGCAGCCGCTGCACGGTGCTGGTGTTGGAAAGCGACTTTCAGGATCTCCACCAGCGGGCGGGGCTGGCGCTCTCCTCCCTGGCCAGCGACGCCGAGGCGGCCCGTGCCACCGTGGCGCGTGCCCTCGACGTCGTGCACTCCAGCTTCCCTGGGGTGGTGCTGGAGGAGCGCATCAACGTGGTGCAGGTGCGATGATGACGGTGCGCTTTGCTCTTAAACACGTGTTTTCTCCCCCGGCGCCGGCAGCCGGGCCGAAGGAGGGCGACGCGCATGCGTGATCCCGCCCTGCGGCGCGCTCGCCTCACCCACGCCATCCGCGAGGTGCTGTCCGAGCTGCTGCTCACCGAGGTCAAGGATCCGCGGCTGGCCGGGGTGGTGATTTCGGAGGTGGAGCTGTCCCGCGACCTGAAGCTCGCGCGGGCGTACTTCTCGGTGATCGGTGAGGGGGAGCGGGAGCGCCAGGCCGCCGACGGCCTGGCCCAGGCCCGCCAGTACCTGCGGCGGGAGGTGGGCCGGCGGCTGAAGATCCACAACGCCCCCGAGCTGCTGTTCGAGCGCGACCGCGGCTACGAGCGCGCCGACCGCATGGATCGGCTGCTGGCGGCGCTGCACCCGGGCGAAGGGGAGAGCGGCGGGGAAGATGGCGGAGGCGGGAATGAGTGAGGTCACCCGCGACGCCGCCCGCGCCGTGGCCTGTCTGCGCCAGGCCAGGCGCATCCTGATCACCTCGCACGCCTCCCCGGACGGCGACTCCCTGGGCTCGGCGCTGGCGGTGCGGGAACTGGCGAACGCCCTCGGCATTACTGGCCGCATCGTGCAGCGGGATCCCTACCCGGCCTCCCTGTCCTTTCTTCCCGGGGTGGACGCCATCCAACTGGCCTCCTCGCTGCCTCCCGAGGTGGTCGAGGGGTTCGATCTCGCCGTCGTGCTGGAGTGTCCGGGCATCAACCGGCCGGGGCTCGAGGGGCTCCAGCGCCTGCCCATCCTCAACATCGACCATCACCTGGAGAACGAGCGCTACGGGGTTCTCAACTACCTCGACGAGGAGGCGCCGGCGGTGGGCGAGATGGTGCTGCGCATGGCCGATGTGGCGGAGGTGCCGGTGTCGGCCACCATGGCCACCTGCCTGTACACCGCCCTGGTGACCGACACGGGCGACTTTCGCTACTCCAACGCCACCCCGCGCGCCTTCGAGGCGGCTCGCCGGCTGGTCGCTGCCGGGGCGGTGCCGCACCAGATCGCCGATGCCCTGTGGAATCAGACTCCTCCTCGTATCGTGCGCCTCACCGCCGAGGTGGTGGGCAGCCTCGAGCTGCACGCCGCCGGGCGTCTGGCCGTGGTGACCTGCGACCTTGGTATGCTGGCCCGCGCCGGTGCCAGGCCCGAGGACACCGAGAACCTGATCAATATCCCCCGGACCATGGCCGGGGTGGAGGTGGCGGTGCTGTTCAAGGCGTTCGCGCCGCAGACCACGCGGGTTTCCCTGCGCTCCCGGGGGACGGTGGACGTGCAGGGCGTGGCGGCCCGATTCGGCGGAGGCGGCCACCGCAACGCCGCCGGTTGCACCATCCTCCTCCCCTTTCGGCAGGCGCGCCAGGCCCTGCTCGACACCCTCGCTCCCTTGCTGGAGAAGCCATGAGCGCCTCACGTCACGGTCTCCTCCTGGTGGACAAGCCCGCCGGTCCCACCTCCCATGACGTTGTGGAGGCGGCGCGGCGCGCCTTGAAGGAGCGCCGCATCGGCCACACCGGTACCCTGGATCCAGCAGCCACTGGCTTGCTCGTCCTCTGCGTGGGGCGCGCCACCCGGTTGCAACACTATCTGCTGTCCTGGCCCAAGACCTACAGCGGCGACATCCGCCTGGGCTGGGCGACCACCACCTACGATGTCGAGGGGGAACCCGTGGGTGAGCCAGCGGCGGTGCCGCCCTTGGATGAGGGCACCCTCGCCGCCCTGGCCGCCCGGTTCCGCGGCGAGGTGGATCAGCTGCCCCCGCCCTACTCCGCCAAGAAGACGGGGGGGAAGAAGTTCTACGAACTGGCTCGTGCCGGGGAAGAAGTCCCCCTCCAGCCCAAGCGGGTGACCATCCACGAGGTGACCCTGCAAAGGCGGGACGCGGAGCACATCGCCTTCGAAGTTACCTGCTCCTCCGGTACCTACCTGCGTTCGCTGGCCCACGACATCGGTCAGACGTTGGGCTGCGGCGGTCACCTGGCGACCCTGCGACGACTGCGCATCGGCCCGTGGCAGGTGTCCCGGGCGGTGGCCGCCGAGGTGCTGGCCAACCGCCCGCGGGACATCCCGGAGGAGGCGTTCGTTCCCCTGGCCGACGTGGCGCTGCCGTTTCCCACCGTGGTGCTCAATCCGGTGGCGGCCAGCCACTTTCGCCACGGCCAGGACGTCGTCGTGCGCGAGGCCGAGGGGGACTTCGTGAGTGGCAAGGAGGTGGTGGTCCGTGACCGCGACGGGGGGCTGGTTGGCATTGGCGTCGCCCTGGCCTATCTCCCCCGCGCCCGTACCCTGAACCTGGCGCCTCGAGCCGTGCTCGGGGCCCACCTTGAAGCCGGGTCCAACCCGTGATACCCTACGCATCCTCCTCACGCCACCGGGAGGACGCTGGAGTGATGACGAGATGACTGAACGTGAGTACCAGGAAGCTAAGGACAAGGTAATCGCCGAATACCGGCGGCATGACCACGACACCGGGTCACCCGAGGTGCAGGTGGCGCTCCTGACCAGGCGCATCGCCTACTTGACCGAGCACTTCAAGGTCCACAGCAAGGACCACCACTCCCGCCGTGGCCTCCTGATGATGGTCGGCCAGCGCCGGCGGCTCTTGGAGTACCTGCGGCGGAAGGACGTCAGCCGTTACCGCGCCCTCATCGAGCGTCTCGGCCTGCGCCGCTAGCCCCCCCGGTTTTGGCCGACAGAACCGGTCACGAGGAGTCCAATGGTCGTCACAGAATCTGTCGAGCTGCAAGGGAGATCCCTCCAGCTTGAAACGGGAAAGCTCGCCAAGCAGGCCGATGGGGCCTGCTTGGTCCGTTTCGGGGAGACTCTCGTCCTGGTCACCGCCTGCTTCCAGAAGTCCTCCCGCGAGGGGATCGATTTTCTCCCCTTGACCGTGGACTATCGCGAGTACGCCTCGGCGGGTGGCCGCATCCCGGGCGGCTGGTTCAAGCGCGAGGGCCGCCCCACCGAGAAGGAGATCCTCACCTGCCGGCTGATCGATCGCCCGCTGCGGCCCCTCTTCCCCAAGGGGTACACGCTGGAAACCCAGCTCATCGGCACGGTGTTCTCCGCTGACGGCATCAACGATCCAGATGTGCTGGCCATCAACGGCGCCTCCGCCGCCCTGACCCTCTCCGACTGCGCCTTCGACAACCCCATTGGCGCCGTGCGCATCGGCCAGGTGGACGGCGAGCTGGTGGTCAATCCCACCCACAAGCAGCGCGAGGTGGCCACCCTGGAGATCGTGGTGGCGGGCTCCGCCGACGCCGTGGTCATGGTGGAGGCCGGCGCGCGGGGGGTGAGCGAGGCGGTGATCCTGGACGCCATCGATCTGGCGCACCGGGAGATCAAGCGCATCATCGAGGCCATCCGGCGACTGCAGGCGCGCGCCGGCAAACCCAAGCAGTCGGTGGCCCCCGCCGAGCCGCCGTGGCCGGCGGAGTTTGCCGAGAGCATCCGCGCGCGCTGGTCCGGGCCGCTGGATGAGGCGCTACGCACCCGCGGCAAGCTGGCCCAGTACGCCGCCATCGACCAGGTGGAGGCCGACGCCATCGCCGCCCTGCCCGACGACGAGCGGGCGGAGCGAGAGCCGTGGGTCAAGGCGATTCTCCACGACATGGTGAAGAGCCAGTTCCGCACCGCCATCCTGGAGCGCGGCGAGCGTCTGGACGGACGCGCCTTCGACGAGATCCGCCCCATCTCCTGCGAGGTGGGGCTGCTGCCCCGCACCCACGGGTCGGCGCTGTTCACCCGGGGCGAGACCCAGGCGCTGGTCACCTGCACCCTGGGCACCTCCGAGGACGCCCAGATGATCGAGGCGCTGGAGGGGGACACCGAGCAGCGCTTCCTGCTGCACTACAACTTCCCGCCCTTTTCGGTGGGCGAGGTGCGTTTCCTGCGCTCCCCCGGCCGCCGCGAGATCGGGCACGGCGTGCTGGCACGCCGCGCCCTGACGCCTGTCCTCCCGGATCCCAAGCAGTTCCCGTACACCCTGCGGATCGTCTCGGAGATCCTGGAGTCCAACGGCTCCTCCTCCATGGCCACGGTGTGCGGCGGCACTCTCGCCCTGATGGACGCCGGGGTGCCCATCGCCGCCCCGGTGGCAGGGATCGCCATGGGGCTGGTGTCGGACGGGCAGACCTTCGCAGTGCTCTCCGACATCGCCGGCCAGGAGGACCACTACGGCGAGATGGACTTCAAGGTGGCGGGCACCCGTGAGGGGGTGACGGCGCTGCAGATGGACATCAAGATTTCGGGGCTGCCCCGCGAGGTGATGGAGCGGGCCCTGGAGCAGGCCCGCCGGGGGCGGGTGCACATCCTCGACTCGATGGCGCAGGCCATCGCCGCCCCCCGCGACGACATCTCGGTCTACGCCCCCCGCATCGTCACTGTCCACATCCACCCCGACAAGATCCGCGACGTCATCGGACCCGGCGGCAAGACCATCCGGGCCATCCAGGAGCAGACCGGGGCGCGCATCAACATCGAGGACGACGGCCGGGTGGAGATCGCCACCCCCGACGGCGCCGCCGCCCAGAAGGCGATCCAGATCATCGAGGGGCTCACCCGCAAGCCGCAGGTGGGGGAGATCTTCGACGGCACCGTCCGGCGCATCGAGGCCTACGGCGCCTTCGTGGAGATCCTTCCCAACCTCGACGGGCTGCTGCACGTCTCCGAGTGGGCCTGGGAGCGCACCCGGGAGATGTCCGAGGTGGTCAAGCTGGGGGACGTGGTCAAGGTGAAGATCATCGGCATCGACGCCAACGACCGGGTCAAGCTGTCCCGCCGTGCCCTGCTGCCGCCCCCCGAGCGCCCCGAGGGCGAGGAGGCGGCCGCCGAGGAGGGTGGTGAGCGGCCGCACCGCGACCGTGACGGCTTCCGCGGCGGCGATCGCCGGGAGGGTGGGCGGCCTCCGCGTCGGGACGGGGATCGTCCGCCGCGCCGGGACGGCGACCGCCCCCCCCGCCGCGATAGCGGCCCGCGCCCCCGCGGCGGCGGCCGGTAACCTCACCCACCGGCGGACGGGCCCGGGTATCCCTCGAAAGTGCGATTGACAAGGGCGGGGGGGGGGGGGGGGGTACAAGGTGCTCCGAAAGGAGACCCCCCATGGTCCGCGTCGTGCCAACCCAAAAAAGTGCGCTGGTCACCCTCGTCGTCCTTTTCGCTGCCGCTGTCGTGTGGGCCGATGAACCTCCCCCGGGCAATCCCCCGCCCGACTATGATGATCCGTGTCAGTACATGGATCCCGATTGGTGGCCGATTTGCGGGGGGAGCGGCGGAGGGGGGGGCTGGTACCCTTGCTGGGACTGTGCCGAGAAGATCGTGGGAGGGTTCGTGGTGTTACGCAAATGCTGCCGGGGCGAGGGTTGTACCCAAGATGGGTACCGGCGTATCGTGATGAATCTGAGCAATTGCCAGCTGATGCAAATCAACGGCCAGTGGCAGTGCCGGGGACAGCGATGCTGATGGTGGCACGGGGCTGTGCCGTGGTGGGGGCCTTCATGGTCCACCTCGCGGTGGGGAGTTTGTCCCACGCCGCGGGGGGTGGCGGTCCGGGCTGGCTCAAAGTTCGGCTTTCCCCGGCGGGCGCCGTGTCGGCGCCGTCGTGGTGGTCCGACGGGGCGGCGCTGCCGGAGGCGGTGGAGGTCCGGGGCGGTGGCGAGGAGCTGGAGGTGGGCCAGGTCTGCGCTCGCCCCGGGCTGCTGGTGTTCACGCAGGAAGACCGGGTGAGTTGGCCCCTCAGGTTGGAGGGGGCAGACGCCTGCTCCCCCCAGCCCCTCGCCGTGCAGCTGGTACCGGCCGGGCGGGTGAAGGGGACGGTGCGGCCGCCCCGTCCCTTGCGGGCCCCCCAGCGGGGCGAAGTGGGCCTTTGGCCCTGCACCTCCGCGGACGCCGGCTCCCCCCTGGCCCGCTATCCGGTCCCGGTCCACACCGACGGCGGCTTCGCGGCGGCGTTGCCGGCCGGCTGCTGGTACCTGGAGGTGTCGCTGCCGGGGTCGGCCCCCGCCGTGGTGGGGCCGGTGACGGTGCGGGCGGGGCAGCCGACCAGGCTCTCCCAGCTCACCCTCCAGGCGGGGGGGACGCTGGCGGCGAGGCTGCGGGACTGGGGGACCGGCACCCCCGCGCGGGCACAGCTCTTCGCGCTGCCCGCCGAGCAGGGGGAGGAGGCCCTGTGCGCCCTGCTGCAGGGGGATCGCCCCCAGGGGGTGAGGGGGCATGCCTCTGACCCCCGTGGGTGGACGGTCCTGGCGGGCCTCCCCGCGGGCCGCTACACGCTCGTCGCCGTCGGCGCCGGGGGCGACACGGGCGTCGTCCCCGAGGTGGAGGTGACGGCGGAGGAGCTCCGCGTGGCCGAAGTGACCGTGCACCCTCCCGGCGCCCTGCGCCTGCGGGCGCCAGCCCTCGGGCGTGTGCGCGCCAGCGGGCTGGAGGTGGAGGCCCGGGCCGAGTGGGTGACGGGGGGGCAGCCCACCGTGTGTGCGCGCAGCGCCCCCTTCGATGCCGAAGGTCAGGCGGAGCTCCCGGCCCTTCTCGCCGGGACGTGGAAGCTGCAGGTGGCGGTGCGGCAAGAAGGCTGCCTGTCCATCGTCGGTGGACCGCTGGTGGAGGTGGTCGGCGGCGAGAGGCAGGAGCTGGAACTGGACTTCTCCAGGCACGTGGTGGAGGGCCGGGTGGAGCGGGGCCGCGAGTCGGTGGAGGGTGAAGTTGTCTTCTTCCGCGACGAGGGTCATGCCCTGGTCGCTCTCCACCGCACCCGCAGCGACGAGGAGGGACGCTTTTCTGCCCTCATCGAGGCGGCGGGCAGGTACGGGGTGGAAGTGCTGGCCAGCTCTCCTGCCGGCCGGTGGTGGCTCCCCGATGTGGCCGTCCCCCTCGACGGGGAGGAGGTGGTGCTTCGGATCCCGGCGGGGGAGGTCCAGGGGGTGGCGTTGGACGAAGGGGATCGCGGGTTGGCGGGGGCGGCGGTGAGGGCCGAGGCGGTGCTGGGGAAGGAGGGCGGGCGATGGTGGCCAGCGGATGCCTGGATCAAGTCTGAGAAGGGGGGGCAGTTCTCACTCACCGGCCTGGCTCCCGGCCGCTGGTCGGTGGGGCTGTGGAGCGAGGCCCTGGGGACGTGGGAGAGCAACGTGGAGGCGGTGGAGGTACCCCGGGACGGCCGCGTCGGGGGGATTGTGCTGCGCCGCTCCCCGACCAGGGCGGTGCGAGGGCGGCTGACAACGGCCGGCCACGGCGTCGCAGGGGCGCAGGTGTGGGTGCTCTACGCCCTCGGCGGCGGCGGCGCCGGCAGTGGGGTGAGTGCGGCGGTGACCAATGGCCGCGGGGAGTTTGCGGCGGCCGTGCCGCGGTCAGCCGCGCCGGTGGTGCACGTGGCTGTGTGCGCCCCGCCCGGGGTGCTGGCGGTGGCGCCCTTTGCCGAGGATGAGCCGGTGGAGGTCTCCCTCGGCGAGGCGCCGGGGGCGCTGGGCCTGCGTTTCCCCTCAGAGGACCCCGCCCCCATCCCCGTGCTGGCCCTCCACTCCGACAGGGGCGGGGTGCTGCCGCTGGGGCTGGCGCTGGCCTGCCACTCCCGTCGGGAGGGTCAGGTGGTGTGGATGGGGGTCACGGCGGGGCGCTGGCGGCTGGTGCGCCTGCGCCAGCCCGGAGAGCTGGCGTGGTGGATGGCGGGCCTGCCGGTGGCGCCGCAGGCGGTGCACACGGTGTGGGTTGCGGCGGGAGGGGGAGGTGGTGAGATCCCCATTCCGGCGCGATAGAGCCTCCTGGCCCGCTCTTGGCGGACGGCTGAGAACAGGGGGGGCTGGCCCTGTGGGGCCGATGAGCTGGCCTGGCCCTCCTGGACGCAAGCGGCAGCTGCTGGCGTCACTGCCCCGGCGGACCTGCCCGGCTATCCCACGAAAGTGGGATTGACAGGTCGGGGGGGGTAAAAGGTGCTCCGAAAGGAGACACCTTATGGCCCGCGTCCTGCCAACCCAGACACGTGGCCCGGTTGGCCCTGGTCGTCGGTCTCGCTGCCGCTGTCGTGTGGGCCGATGAACCTCCCCCGGGCAATCCCCCGCTCGACGATGCTGATCCGTGTCAGTACACGGACCCCACGTTGTGGGGCGAGCTCTGTCGCCCCGGCGGTGGTGGTGACAACCCCTGCCAGAACCTGGAGGGGGAAGCGCTGTGTCTGTGCAACTGTGGTGTGCAGTATGGGCGAGCCCTCAAGACCTGTCGTCTGATAAAGTTTCCCCCGGGACGTGCGCTGTGCGAGGTGCACGCGTGGTGGAACCACCTCACCTGCCAGATCGGGTGTCTGGCCCACGCGCCGGCTGGGGAGTGTCAGCCGAGGGGGAAGAATGAGTGAAGCGAGATCACATGGGCCGTGTTCGTCGAGAGTGGCCGCTGGCCACCCCAGCACTGGGCGCCTTCTGAGGCCTGTCCTCCTTGGGCTTCTCCTGGCTCTCGCCGGGTCAGGCCTCGCCGGGGCCCAGGAGCGGCTGCCCGCCCCGTACGACTTCATCGACCTGGGGCTGCCGGGGTTTCGCATGCACGCCGGGGAGAAGGCCTGGGAGAAGGCGGCTGCCAGGCTGGAGGAGAGCGCCCGGGCCGCAGTGGGCCGGCGCGCGGTTACCAGCTACCTTCGGCGCCTGAGCGAGGGGGGAAAGTCCCGGGGTGTCGAACTCGGTCTGTTGATGCTGCGGGAGGGGGGGCAGCGGGTGGCGTGGCGGGAGGTGATCGACTTCGCCTCCTGCACCGTGCGCGATGAGCTGCGGGTGCAGTGGGCAGTGGACCGCAGCGAGTACCTGCGCCTGTTGCGCACGGCGGGCCAGTGCCCGGAGCGGGACGAGCGGTCGTGGTGGGCGTGGGTGCTGGGTCTCGAGGAGGGGAAGTCACGCCGCCGCCTCACCGAGTTCGTCACCGCCGAGACCGCCACCCTGCGCGTCTCCCTTACCGAGGAGGAGTGGGAGCGCGCAGGGCACCCGGAGATCCTGGAGAGCTTGAGCCCGGAGTTTCGCCGGGTCTTCGGGGAGGAGGTGGCGGCCATGAGTGAGGTAGACAGCGGCGTGGTGGCGGCGGTCTGCCCGCTCGTTGAAGGCCTCTTCTCCCTCCGTTGTAACGACAAGGCCCGCTCGCGGGTGAGCTGGGAGGCGATTCCCAACTGCGACTTCGACGCCTCCTTCGGGGTGCCCTGCAGCGAGGAGGAGAGGCGCCTGGCGGAGCTGCAGCGCCGGCGCGGCCGCCTGCACTGACCCCTGCCCGCGCCCCCGCGGCGGCGGCCGGTAGCCTTACCCCAGGGGCGGTCGGCGCCGGTGATGGTCGGTGGCCCGCTGGTAGGCGGCCGCCAGGGCGAGCGCCGCATCCTCCCGGAAGAGGTTGCCGCAGAAGGTGATTGAAGTCGGCGTCCCGTCGGCGCGGAAGCCGACCGGGAGCACCACCGCCGGGTGGCCGGTGAGGTTGGTGAGGGGCAGGTTGGCGCCGCCAAAGGTGGGGGAAACGTAGGCATCCAGCCCGGCGAGGGTGCGGCCCATGGCCTGCATGGCCAGCCGGCGCACCCGGTTGGCCTGGATGTACTCCACCGCCGGGATGGCCCGCGCCTGGCGGAAGATATTGGGCCATGCCCGCTCGTCCTGGCGCACCAGCTCGGCGTCGCGGCCGGAGCGGGTGAGCTCGTCGAAGGCGGCCGCCGCCTCGGCGGTGAGGATGAACGACAGGGCGTCGACGGGCAGGTCGGGCAGCTCGATGGGACGTAGCTCGACGCCCAGCCGGCGCAGCACCTCCAGGGCCTCCCGCTCGTGGGCCCGCCACTCGTGGTCCTCGTCCTTGCCCCCCTCGCGCTCGAAGAGGGAGGCCAGGTACCCCACCTTCAGGCGCCGCACGTCGGCCTCGGGGTCCCAGGAAAAGGGCGCCGCCACGACGGTGTCGTCGGCCCCGTCGGGGCCGCGGATGGCATCGAAGATGAGGGCGCAGTCCTGGGCGGTACGGGCGATGGGGCCCAGCTTGTCCATGCTCCAGGAAAGGGCCATCGCCCCGGTGCGGGGAACCGCCCCGAAGGTGGGGCGCAGCCCCGTGGCCCCGCAGCGGGTGCAGGGAGAGAGGATCGATCCGCGGGTCTCGGAGCCGATGGCAAAGCCCACCAGCCCGGCGGCCACCGCCGCCGCCGAACCCGCCGAGGAGCCGGAGGAGCCCTGCTCCAGTTTCCAGGGGTTCTTCGTGGTGCCGCCGAACCACACGTCGCCCATGGCCAGCTCCCCCAGGGTGAGCTTGGCCACCAGCACCGCCCCGGCCGCGTCCAGCCGCCGCACCACCGTGGCGTCCTCGTCGAGCACCTGGGAGCGGTAGGGGCCGGCCCCCCAGGTGGTGGGGTAGCCGCGTACGGCCAGCAGGTCCTTGGCCCCCCAGGGGATGCCGTGGAGGGGCCCGCGCCAGCGGCCGGCGGCCAGCTCCCGGTCGGCACGGCGGGCCTGCTCCAGGGCCCGCTCGGGGGTGAGGGTGACGACGCACTGCAGCTTCTCGTCGAGGCGCCGCAGGCGATCCAGGTACAGCTCGGCCAGCTCCTGGGCGCGCACCTGCCGGGTGCGCAGCAGGGCCGACAGCTCCCCCACTGAGAGAAAGGCCAGGTCTTCGGGGGCGGCGGGGCGGCGGGGGGCGGGGCCGGGGCGCCGGCCCCGCCGCTGCGGCGCGGGGCCCGGAGGCGGCGCGGGCAGGCGGAACTCCAGGGCCGGGGCCACGCTGTTGGGCAGGGGCACCCGGCGCAGGGCCTCGAACTTCTCCCGCAGCTCCTCCACCCCACGGAGCATCAGCTCCTGCTGCTCCCGGGAAAACTCCAGGCCCGCCACCTCCAGGGCGCAGGCCAGGGAGTCGGCGGTCAAGGGGCGGCGCTGGGCGGCGGCCCACAGCCGCCCGGCCACCGCCGCGGATACTCCGAAGCTCCCCAGCAAGGACAGGAAGTGTCGGCGATGCAAGGCGTTCATTGTTTGCCTCCGAAGTCTGGCGGGGGGGCCTGACCCCCCAGCCGGTAGCAGGTGAGGTGGCCGTCACTGTACAGGCGCTCCACCGAGGGCGGGAGGAACTCCCCCAGGCAGTCGGCAACGGAGAAC
>Ga0226835_1000581_pt1 | contig 35183 bp, 26 predicted proteins | sample LAC_MetaG_1_FD_163627 | JGI IMG/M metagenome (GOLD analysis project Ga0226835, IMG submission 163627) | Anaerobic ammonium oxidizing microbial communities from anammox membrane bioreactor (MBR) in UC Berkley, California, United States -... | ecosystem: Engineered > Bioreactor > Anaerobic >...
AAGCCCGACGGGGTTTGGGGAGGAGGCTGGGGGTGGGGCCCGTAGGGCCCGAGGCAGGGAGTCACATTTTCATGTCATTCTCCCACTATTATGCAAAAGCAATTGCTCCGGAATTCCTAAGGTAGTTAACGTAGGCTGCGAAATGCAGCCGACCGGTCGAGCTGTGCAGGTAGGTGGTGAAGCAAGAGGGCGGTGGCGGAGGGGGTGGGGCCCGGAGGGCCGTAGTCCGTCCGTTCTGGATTTATGCCGTGGTTTGGATGTGCAGATGGGTTGTGACCGTAGTGTGGGCACGGAACCGTAGGGGCGACCCCACGTGGTGGCCCGCACGAAACACCATATAAAACGCAATAAAACGATAAGAAACGATAATAACGAAAAAAACAGATGTGTCTGTTTATTTCGGGCGCACGGCCGTGCGTCCCGACGTCCAGTACGTTGCATACATCTGATAAATCTGGCTTCCCCTCCCTAAAGCCCGACGGGGTTTGGGGAGGGGGCTGGGGGTGGGGCCCGTAGGGCCGAACCTCACGTGGTCGCCCTTCACGAAACATCACAAACAATACTATGAATCGGAGCCTTTATTCCGGAGTAATCAGTTTATTGAGTGCTATGCGGACCGAATCAAAAGGGAAGGTGTGTACAAGTTCGTCCATGTGCTGCCGTATTGCTGCTGTTCCAAGGTTGCCGATACTGCCTTCGTGGGTATGGTTGACGCTTGACGTGGGCGCATACTCGCCACTTTCAATGGCTCTGCCAACCTGCACATAGGCGTCTCTGAAGGTGACACCCTGGCCAACGAGTTTGTGCACTTCTTCTACACTGAACAGGTGGTGGTAGAGTGGACTGGTAAGGTTAGGCGGCGTAACGGTGATATGCGTAAACATCAGCTTTGCCATGCTCAAACAGTCAGTTAGCTGAGTAAAGGCAGGGAATACGTGTTCCTTAATAAGCTGCAGGTCACGGTGATAGCCCGACGGAAGGTTGGTTGTCATCATCATGATTTCGTTGGGCAGACTCTTAATCCGGTTACACCGTGCACGTATCAGCTCGAAGACATCAGGGTTCTTTTTGTGAGGCATGATGCTGGAACCAGTGGTTAGATGGGAAGGGAAACTCACGAAACCATAATTCTGACTCATGAACAAACAAACATCCATACTCAGCTTTGCCAGCGTGTCAGCAACATTGGCCAAGGCCATCGCTACAATGCGTTCCGTTTTTCCCCTGCTCATCTGCGCATACACAACATTGGTATTCATACCTTCGAAGCCTAAGAGTCGGGTAGTGAGCGTACGGTTAATCGGGAATGATGATCCGTAGCCGGCAGCTGAGCCTAATGGATTACGGTTGCATACGGTATATGCCGCAATAAGTGTGGTAACATCGTCGGTAAAACTCTCGGCGTAAGCGCCAAACCATAAGCCAAACGATGATGGCATAGCAAGCTGCAGGTGGGTGTAACCGGGCAGCAAAACATCCTTGTGCTGTTCACTGAGTTGCTGAAGTTGAGTAAAGAGATCATGAATACAATACACAAGTGCTTCAAGTTCACTGCGCAGGTACATCTTGATGTCAACAAGAACCTGATCGTTCCTGCTTCTGGCTGTATGAATCTTTTTTCCAATGGCACCAAGTGAGCGTGTTAGAAGCAGCTCAATTTCAGAGTGAATATCTTCAGATTCCGGACTGATTGAAAAATGACCTGATGTTACTGACCGGTAAATCTTCCGGAGCTCAGTGATCAGTGTCTGTGCTTCGGCTTCCGGGATGAGGCGTACATGTGCCAGCATCATAACGTGGGCTATTGATCCAAGGATGTCATACTGCGCCAAATCCATGTCAAATTCGCGGTCATTGCCAACAGTAAACATGTCAACTTCAGTTGTGGAATCAGTGTCTTTCTTCCAGAGTTTCATGGTATTCTCTCCATGGAATGCTGATACAGTGACAAGATAGTGATCATAACAGTTGCTCTAATAAGCGTATGTACATCTCAATGCCGCCGGCAATTTCGTCAGTAAATACATATTCGTTGGCGGTATGACTTCGCGCTGAGTCACCGGGTCCAATCTTGAGTGCCGGACACGGCAGCAGCGCTTTGTCAGATGTTGTGGGTGATCCATAAGCGGTACGCCCGATTGCCTGTCCAGCACAAACAAGCGGGTGGTCAGCAGAAATGATGGTTGACCGTAGGCGTGTACTGCGCGGAGAAATGGTGCTATGCACCGATGAGCGGATCGTTGTCAGGATTTCCTCAAAACTGTGCAATTCGTTGGCGCGGATGTCCACTACATAATTGCAGGTGTCCGGAATGATATTGTGGGTGGTGTTCGGAGTGTTAATGATGGTGGCCGTCATTCGTACCGGGCCAAGGAGGTCCGATACCTTGGAGAAGGCGTATGAATGAAACCACTGAATATCGCTCACTGCCAGGGAAATTGCATTGATGCCTTCGTTGCGGGCTGCATGCCCAGCGCGTCCGGTTGCAACACAGTCAAGCACCATAAGACCGCGTTCGGCAACCGCCATTTGCATTTGGGTGGGCTCACCAACAATTGCACAGTCTATCGGACCAATGAGTGGTAAAATTGATTCAACGCCGTGTTTACCGGAAATCTCTTCTTCGGCCGTCGCAGCAATTACGAGGTTGTACCGGAGGTTGTTGGCTGGATAAAAATGTAAAAATGTTTCTATTAGGGCTACCAGCGGCGCACCGGCATCGTTACTGCCAAGTCCGAAAAGTTTTCCGTCGGCAATTGTTGGTTCGAACGGGTTAATGGTGTACTGGGAGTTGGGTTGCACGGTATCATGGTGTGAATTCAGGAGCAGTGTGGGCTTGGCCGGGTTATAATTTTTGTTTACTGCCCAAACGTTGTTATTGTGTCTGCGTACCTGTACACCGGAGGTGACCAGATATGCTGCAATGAGTTCGGCAGTGTCGTTCTCACTGCCACTGAATGAGGGCGTGGCAATAAGCTGTTGAAGCAGGCTGATGGCACTGCTAACATGATGTGTGATGTTATTGTCCATCGTACACCAGCTCTGTTCCGGAACGTCCGCATAGTACATCATTCAAACTGTCTGCATTGCCGATACGAACACACGCAACACCTTCTCTCAGCGCATGAAATCCATTGTCGAGCTTGGGGATCATCCCTGCCGAAATCAATAGGGGCAGGTCAGTCTTAGCGTTATGGGTTCGATTTGTATAGGTATGGTAGTCAAGGACGCTTATCACGGAAGCGCCATCATTCGGGTTTCGAAGTACTCCGGGCTTGTCAAAACAAAATACCAGGGTTGTGACGTACATATCACTCAGCGCAACGGCAACCTCACGGGCAACAGTATCGGCATTGGTGTTCAGGAGCTGTCCGCTTGTGTCAGCCGTGATTGGCGCAATTACGGGAGTTAGATTCTGTGAAAGCAAGCGATCAAAAAACGCAGCATCAACGGAGTCGATATCACCTACAAAACCGTAGTTGGTTGCGGTACCGGTTCGTTTGTGCGCCACGATCCCTGATGCGTCGGCACCACAAATACCAATACTGTTGCAGTGCACTGACTGAAGCTTTGCAACAATCGTCTTGTTTATGAAACCAGCGTAAACCATGGTAACGATTTTTAGAGTCTCGGCATCGGTAATTCGCCGACCGTCAACCATCTGCTGCTGAATGCCAAGTTGTTCGGCAAGCTGGGTAGCCAGTATCCCCCCGCCGTGTACAAGAATCTTAGCCCCTTTCACATGCTCAAAGTAGCTAACAAAGCGCGTCAAGCGCTCAGCATCATCAATTACCGATCCACCGATTTTAACTATCGTCAATGGTAGCTTGGCGCTGGTGTAAGGGGGCTTGGGCACGGGGCTATTTATCATTGGTTGGCTAAGGTAAGGATTTCTGACAATACCGTTTGTGCTGCCCAGACGCGGTTTACAGCCTGGAGTGTGGTCAGGGATGACGGGCCGTCCAGCACCTCGGCGGATAATTCTACGTTGCGGCGCACGGGCAAACAGTGCATCACCTTGGCATTGTTGGTGTTCCGCAAATGTGTGTTTGTAATCATCCACGAGGAGTCAGTGCTCAGAATGCTGCCATAGTCACGATACGCACTCCAGTTTTTAACATAAACAAAGTCAGCATTTTGCAGTGCCTCTTCCTGATTATGCGTAACAACAGCGTTCTGTGTAAACCGGTTGTTCAGCTCGTATCCGGGAGGATGAGTAATCACAAAGTCGGCTTTGCCCCAGGCATTCATCCACTGCGCAAAGCTATTGGCAACACTGTGCGGAATTGCTTTCACGTGAGGCGCCCATGAAAGGACAACCTTTGGCGCATGCCTAGGCCGCGGATGCTGCCGGAGCGTTTCCGAAATCGTGATTACATCGGCAAAACTTTGAAGCGGGTGCAGTGTGGCACTTTCCAGGCTGACAATGGGAATACCACAGTGTTGCACAAAACTGTTCAGTATGCTGTCGGCATCATCTGCCTGCTTATCAGTTAACGACGGAAAGCAGCGAACAGCCAACACGTCAAAATACGCTCCAAGAATTGGAGCAGCATCCCTGATATGTTCTACCGTAGTTCCGTTCATGATTGCATCTGTGTTAAACTCAAGTGCCCAGCCGTCCTGCGATGCATTAATCGTTATTACGTCCATTCCAAGGTTTGATGCAGCAAGCTGTGTGCTCAGACGGGTACGCATGCTTGGGTTCATGAACAAACAGCCAAGTCTTTTATGCCTGCCAATTTCATGGTGTGATAACGGACTTCCTTTGTGGGCAAGTGCTTTGTCAATAAATATATCAATAGCCGACTGCGTATCGGGAGTATGGGCAGAAACCAAATCGTGAACCGAGAGGAATTGTTTCATTGTACTGCATCAGGATTATTTGAATTACGTGGCACCGAATGAGTGCCGTTGCGGAGCTCAGTTTTTAATGCGAGAATAAAGTCATCGGCATCGCGCATTGTAAGTGACAGTGCCGGAAGTAGCCGAAGTGTATTCGTGCCGGCCGACCCGGTAAAAATCTTTTGATTGGTGAGAAGGGTATTGCGCAGGTGACGCAGTGAATCAGGAACATCGAACCCTATCATTAAACCAGAGCCCCTTACATTCTGAATATCGGGAACTTGCCGGAGCTGTTGCTGCAATCGTGTGCCGATATTGGTTGCATTCTGCAATAGGTGCTCGGCCTGAAGCACTTCAAGCACCGCCAGCGCAGCCGTGCATGCAAGGGGATTACCCCCAAAGGTGGTGCCAAGCATGCCGTACCGTGGCCGGATGTTGGGGGAGATAATGGTACCGGCTACCGGAAACCCATTTCCCATGCCCTTTGCTGTGGTGTAGATGTCAGCGGTGACACCTACACGGTCAAAGTAAAAAAAATTACCGGTACGGCCAAAGCCACACTGAACTTCGTCGGCGATGAGCACGGTATTGTGGCGCGTGCAGAGTGTACGAAGGCTGTGCAGAAATTCGGCAGTAGCGGAATGAATGCCACCTACGCCCTGAATGCCTTCTACGATGACGGCAGCGATAGAATCGCGGTTGTTTTGGAAGCAGGCTTCAGTGGCCTGAATGTTGTTAAATGGCAGAACAATAACATTACCGGCGTAATTAACCGGAGCTCTGTTTGAGGCATTGTCCGTAACAGCAGCGGCAAGCGAGGTGCGTCCGTGAAACGATCCACGGAATGCAATTACGGTGTCCCGGCCGTTATGAAACGAGGCAAGTTTCAGTGCATTTTCGTTTGCTTCGGCACCTGAATTACTCATGAAAAGCTGGTAGTCTTCCTTGCCGGAGATCGTACCCAGGGCGTGTGCAAGCTCAGTCTGCAATGGAATGATCACAGAATTTGAGTAGAATGGTAACGTCTGCAGTTGATGTGTTATGCGCTGTACCCAATGCGGATGAGCATGTCCGATGCTGATAACGGCATGGCCTCCGTACAGGTCAAGGTACTTCTGTCCGGTATCGTCCCACACATACGAACCACTGCCGCGGATGATGCTGCGGTTAACAAGCTGATACACGTTGAACATCGTCATGATGCATATCCGAAAATGTGCTGAGAATACGTCATTGGGAAAGGGGCTATGGTTACAATGCAACAGGCAGAAGTTTCAGACCGGAAGTTTCAGGCAAACCAAACATCAGGTTCATGTTTTGTACGGCCTGCCCGGAGGCACCTTTAATAAGATTGTCGATTGCCGTATGTACCACTAACTGTGACTCAACGTGTTCCAGTTGAATAACACACTTGTTGGTGTTAACCACCTGTTTTAGGTGAATGGCGTCGGAGCTTACTACGGTAAACGGATGGTCGCGATAAAAGTCAGCGTAGAGTGAACTGATCTCGTGGAACGGCATTTCGCACTGCAATTGTGAGCTCACGAAAATTCCACGGGTAAAGTTGCCACGCCATGGAATAAAATGGATGGCAGGGCAGCCGGATCCTGCTACTGTTTGCAATGATTCGCGGACCTCAGGAAGGTGCTGGTGACGAAGAGTCTTGTATGCCTGGATGTTGCCCGACCGCCAGCTGAAATGCGATGTAGCCGACAACTGTTGCCCCGCACCGGTAGAGCCGGTAATCCCGGTCGTATATACGTTGGTCAAGTGTCCGACCCGTGCCAGTGGAAGAAGTCCAAGCACAATGGCGGTAGCAAAGCAGCCGGGGTTTGCCACGGCCGTAGCATTCTGCAGTGCCGATCTGTTTAGTTCCGGCAACCCATACGTAAAGTGACGTCCGACATATTCGTTTTGCCCTGCCAATCGAAAATCGTTCGATAGATCGATAATGGAAACGGAGTCAGGCAGGTTTGCAGACGTTAGAAATTCTCGAGACTTCCCGTGCGGCAAGCACAGGAAGACCACGTCGGCACCGCCGTAACCATTATTAGAAAACAGAAGTTCCGTTTCGCCCAGCAAGTCCTGATGTACGGCTGTTACGGGCATGCCTGCGTAGGTGGTACTGTGGGCGTACGCAACATGTACATACGGGTGTTGAAGAAGCAAACGCAGGAGAGTGCCACCAGTATAGCCGGCAGCGCCGATGATTCCTGCCTTGAGTGTTGATGTTGTCATTATGCCAAAACCACGACTTTAATTCGTAAAACAAGTTGATAAACAATCCTATGTATTATTCTGGTTTTTGATGTGCTGCAGTATCATTCCAGAGTTTGCCATAATCCTGGTAAAGCCCCTTACATCCTCACCAGTCCACAATGTATTCTGCTCGCCATAGGTACCAAACGTCGTGTTCATGAGGTCGAACGGCGATTCAATTCCAAGGATGACAAAGGTGCGTGGATGCAGTTCAACGTGCACTGTACCGGTAACGCAGTGCTGGGTAGAAACAAGGAACGCTTCGATATCGCGCATCACCGGATCCAGAATTCTGCCATCGTGCAGCCAGGTGCCGTACCATGCTGCAAGCTGATCCTTTAGCAGGAGCTGATCTTTCGAGAGGACGTGTTTCTCAAGTGTATGATGTGCCTTAATGATTACAACCGGTGCAGCCGCCTCGAACGCCACACGTCCCTTGATGCCAATAATGGTATCACCAATATGGATGTCTCTGCCAATACCGTACGGACCAGCCAGCTTCTGAAGAGCCTGAATTGCGTTTACCGGGTGCGAGTATGCTACACCGTTGATCTGTGTAAGATGGCCCTCTTCAAAACCCAGCTGAACCGTTTGTGGCTGGGTGCATGTAATGGGAGTAGGCCATGCATCATCGGGGATCATGCCCAGCGATGACAGTGTTTCCTTGCCGCCAACGCTTGTACCCCATAAACCGGTGTTAATTGAATATTCCGCCTTCTGGTAGTTCATTTCGATGGCGTGTGACTTCAGGTAGTCAATCTCGGCACTTCGCTGCAGATTCAAGTCCCTGATTGGCGTTACGATCTCGGCTTCCGGAATCATAATTCTGAAGACAAGGTCAAACCGGACCTGGTCGTTACCCGCGCCGGTGCTGCCGTGTGCTACCGCCGTTGCCTTCAGCCTGGTTACGTGTTCTGCAATATGCAGAGCCTGCACTAAGCGTTCAGCGGATACGCTAAGCGGATAGGTTCCGTTCCTGAGAACATTACCGGCAACAAGGAATCGCACAATCCTGTTGTAATAGTCATGAACAGCATCGACCGTGGTATGTGATGTTACGCCAAGAGCGTACGCATGCTCCTGAATTTGCCGGGTTTCTGCTTCCGAAAAGCCACCTGTATTCACAGTTATGCTGTGTACCTCGTACCCCAAGGTATCACTCAGGTATTTTGCGCAGTACGACGTATCAAGGCCGCCGCTAAACCCGAGTACAATTTTCTTCTTCATCAGTTCTCCTGTTGAATGAAAAGCTGAACAACAGCCGGTGTTGTAATCTAACGAAGCCACAGCCTACCGGATAATCCGGTTTATTCCTGTGTCTCAAACAGATGCTGAAGGAACTTCCAGCGCTTAAAACGCAGCAAGCGATCAAGGCCCAGACGGTTTTCATTAAAGAATTTCCTGGTCTCGGTTGGTTCAACCCTGGCATTGGGATCGAAGAGCATGGCCGTACACAGGCAGTTCTTTCGTTGCTTACTCATCAGGATATCGTAGTTAACGCAGCTCCTGCAGCCATTCCAGAACTCATCGTCCTGCGTTAGCTCTGAATATGTAACCGGTTTATATCCCAGTCCGCTGTTGATTTTCATCACCGCCAGCCCCGTGGTCAAACCAAAGATCTTGGCTGCCGGATATTTCTCACGGGAGAGGGCAAACACCCGTTCCTTGATTGCCTTTGCCACACCGGTTTGCCGGTACTCCGGCGCCACGATTAGTCCCGAGTTGGCCACATAAGCACCGTGTCCCCAGGTTTCGATATAGCAGAATCCCACCCATACTCCCGCCTTAGTAACGGCAATTACGGATTTCCCTTCATGCATCTTTTTCTCAATGTATTCCGGTGATCGCTTTGCAATACCGGTGCCCCGTGCAGCCGCCGAGGCTTCCATTTCGCTGGTGATGATATAGCTGTAGTGTGCGTCGGCCGGGGCAGCAACCCTGACAATAACGTCGTGTCTGTTCAATGAAGGATGTGATGGATAAAGTGCTTTTTAAAAGTCTGCCGGCATAACCAAATGCCGGAGGATTAAAAAAAAGGACGGCGAAATTAGTGAAAACTGGCCGTTAATTCTACCAAATAGTACAGAGACAGTTACGGTGATGCCGTCAGAGCCGATGCGGTGTCGGCTGCACTGTGTGTACCATGGGCAAGGGGCTTTTGCCTGTGGCTGGGTAAGGGCATAGAAGCCCAACAGTCTTGGACGTTCGGTTAGGAGGTTGTGGTGTATAAACTGTGCAAACTGCGAAGGCTGTGCAAACCGTGCAGACTGTGCAGCAGAGTCATATACCCGTGCTGACATTCAATTCATTCAACAGTCAACAAGTAAATAATAATAAAATTAAAATCAATATCAAAATATTAAGAATTAATAGTATGTTGGTCAATCTATATTTCAGGTATCGGTGCAACAACACTAAATGAATGCAAGATAGTGCAGGAGCTGTCGGCGTACATTGTACACAGATAGACCGGCGGAAGAAGATAACAGTTAATGCCAACAGAAAACGGCATACAGTCAATGCAGCCAGCGGTATCATGGCTGAATGCCTGGTCGTTAGTGTTTTGTATTTAAGCAATATGCTCCTGCGGCAAATACTACTTTTTTCATCCTTGTATTGTCTTCACTTATCATTAACGTTGTCTGTTGAAATAAGATATGTAGGTGTGACAGAGGGCATAGCACAACACAACGAGTACGGATTTGGAGCAGAGGGCGTTGAAATTATAGTCGTAGTTATCGACTTCACATTGTTGTACATCATGAATTAGTGGGTGTCAATGAAGCACGGATACAGGGTTAGAATTCACAATATATACATTGGTATCATTTCGGCAGGGTTCCTACTTTTAGGTGCGGTGTGGAACACTGCGCATGCACAGGAATTCATAGGTCTTGGCTTAGGCGCCGGAAACCCAACACAGAATTATTCAGGCATCAGCAATCTGGCTTTGCATGGTGAGGCCCTGTTTGGAGTACACCGGTACTGCAATATCTGGCCGGTGATCCAGCTGCAGTATGGTAACTACCTGATTGAAGATACCGTTACCGCGATCACGACAACATATCCCGAAACCTACAGCGTTCAGGCAGCCTTACGATGGTTCCCGTGGGGGGTTACATCGGTACCCTTGTACGGAAGCGTAGGAACAGGGGTGACGGTTGTTTCCACTTCGGAGGACCAAAGGGCAGTCGGCCTTCCGGTAACAGCAGAAATCGGTTATTTGGTTAATTACGACAACCCGTGTTGTTCCTGGTTTTTAACCCTGGCGGTGCGCTATTCGGCACATAATGTTATTGGCGACTCCGACGTACCGGGTCTGGGGGTACTATCTGGTATCGTGCAGTTTAATCTGCCACTTGGCGGAGGTAGGCAATGAGAGTTTACGGTATTCTATCACTTATCACTGTACTACTGTTGGCAGGCTGCGCATCGCTACCAGAGAAGCAAGAATCAAGGGTCAGCCTTCCGGACTACGAGGATGCAGTGCGTATTAAACCAGAAGCCTCAGCCCAGTACCTGCGTTTTTCAGGGGGCTCTGTAAGCCGTGACGGTAGAACGCTTCGAGGTATCGTGGACGAGGTTATGATCGTACGGGACGAGCACAACCGGGTAGTGGATACCGTGTGGGTGTTCCGGGATCTGTATTCCGCAACACCGGTAAGCGGACGCCTTGCCATACCACTGCGCGACATCGAGCTTCTGCCTGCGCTCTTTCCGGGGATGCAGACCGATTCGAACAACGGAATCAATCTTGTTGAATCGTTTCATATTACCAAGGGAATACCGCACGTGCGACAGGTACCGATTAACCGGGATCCGTGTGCTGGTGCGGAAGCGCCCGAGGAGTCGGATTGTGGCTGTATGCCGTTCGAGCTGGGCCTGCAGCTAAGTTCAAGCTGCTCCAGTCGTGAGTACAGCAACGTTGCCCTTGCAGCTCTTTTGCGCGGCTCGGTATTTTCCGATGGTAATCAGGCCGTCTCGGAAGGAAAACTTGGTGCCGGTGCCGATGTTTTTGCAGGATACCGGTGGGGTATTCATCGTAAATGGGTAACAGGGTTAACATTATCAACCGGTATCTCTACAGTTAATGCCGGCGATATTACGTTAACCAACAGGAAGCTTGACAGTATAGCAACATCGCTGCGGCCACTGGTACTGCTTACGCAGCGTTTGTACCTGGTAGGCTTCGACAATGTGCCACGTGATGCTATTCAGGAACAGGCATCGGTACACACTGCTGGTACGGTAATTCGGTATAGCAACAATGTCGAAATTCGGTGCCCGGATCAACAGTCGTCCGAATCGAGTGAACCTCACATACACAGCGGTGCCCGGACAACGCGTGATGAATCGCCTGTTGTCCAGCGCAGAACTCCCGCACCGGGGATCAATGATCCCGAGGGCGACGTTTACCGATGGCAGCGTGACTCAATTGTAAACGAACAAATACTTGAGCGCCGGCGAAGTGAGCCTGCTTTAGATTTCTTTGGTGGGTGTATTAAGCCGTATATCTACGGCGAGCTGGGTGTAGCGGTGGACGCAGCAACCCAAAACGCTGCTTCGATGGCACTAAATACTGGTTGTAATGATTGTACAGCCACACTTCGGGATGCGAATACGAACGGTGCGTTAGGCGTAAACTGGGCATTCCCGGTAACCTTCGGGTTTGGTTTAGGCTTTGACATGCCAATCAGCAGTTTGCTTGACCTTGAGCTGGACCTGGGGTACCGCAGCATTGCCGTTGGCGACTCGTATGCCAGAATAGGCTTTAGCAATGTCCCTGACACCCGGCGCATCAGTCAGTTCCAACTACGAATAGGAGTGATGTATTAATGATGAAATCACGTTTTAGTTTACTGATTGCTGGTGCTGTTTCCTGTGCCCTCACCGCATGCTGCTGTTTCGAGCCCGAACCAATACTTCCTACCACGCTCCCAATTGTACGTGAAGCTACAATAGCAGAATTTAACAGTGCGTACCTGGGGACAGCCCCTTCCCCGGAATTCAATATTGCAACATACAGCTTCCCGTTGCACGATCAGTCATCGGGCAGCCTTCCAAATGATGAGCGATTCTCCAAGGGGGTTTGGGAGTTCACTGAATATCACTATCCACTTCGCGGACTGAAAACGAATTATCGGTTTCTTGCTCCGCCGAATTCCATGATAGCTGGTGACTTTGTTGTTGATTCAATTGATCTTGTCAGTGGTACTGCCTTTGTGCGAATGAAAGGGAAAATGCATCGTCTGCCCCAGCTGCCAGCACTTCACACCGATGACGCCCATGTGTTTGCAAGCGAGATAGAACGATTTATCGATACCAGCTTTGTACCGTCCGGAAGCTCAGTCTGTTCCTTCCTCGACGCTCAGGCAGTTAAATACGGAACCACAACTCCGATGGTAGCAGGTTCATCATATCAGATAACTGTTACTGATCTTAACAATGCACCCACAGCCTATTCCTTCCCGGCAAACTGGCCTACTGACTCGCATGGACAGCCCCTGCCTCCGGTAAAATGGTCAAAATCAGCCGACATCGAATATTACCAGGTGGCTTTGCGAGAGGGTGACTGGTTCTACTACAAGGCTGAAAACTCGATGAGCTTCTTTGTTTTGGTTACCTCGATAGGGCAGGGTACGCTTCCTCCGTATATACGACGCTTAACATTCAAATTCTCTGAGAGCTACGGTTGTTATGATTGTACGAAATAAGACTTATGCTGGTGTGTTGATTGCAGTAGCTATAGGTGTACTGTGTTCACCCTTTACCGTGTACACTGCACCTCAGGATGGAGCTTCCCAGTTTGGAAGCCGGCCTGCCGGCTTATTAGGGCGCTCGGTGAATACACCACAGGATGACTTTGCTCCGGGAACGACTACGACGCACGGAAACAGTACCCTGACGTTTACGTCGAAAGTTGACGGCAGGGAAGTTCTTAAAGTAGTTGGTATGGAGTATCTGCCGTCGGATGATACTACGGCTGCTAAGATCGACACCGTATGGGCACTGCCTCCGTATCTGGTTCGGAATACCGGAACCGCATCGGGCGTTGATGCAACAAAGCGCGGCTCTACGGTTTTTGCAGTCTCGGCCGCTCCGGGCAAACGTCTGTCGGCTGTTCTCAACACTGCCGGAAGTATCCACGGCGGCAGTGACTTGTTTGAAATTTCATCAGCCGGAGTTGTCCGCAGTCTCGATGCAGTAAACTCCGAAGCCTGGGATGCGCATCCGGCGATTGCCAGACATGGGAACATGGAAATTCTCATCTTCAGCTCTGATAGGTATTCCGGCAACACCGGGTACTCAGCCCCCTACCAGGGTGTAACGCATACAACACCAGGCGGTAGGGCAATTGTAGGCAATGCTGACCTGTGGGTTAGCTTCCGGTCGGTAACCGACAGCGTCTGGAGTAAACCGGTAAACCTCTCAGGTTTCGGTCCCGCAAAAACAATAAACTCCGATAGCAACGAGTACTCGCCGTTTATCTTCTGTGCCGACTATACGCCGCACCTGTTATTTGCCTCGAACCGAGGTGGCTCGTACGATATTTACGATGCCGAGTTAAAGATTGACTGGGTTGCAAAAAACGTTACGGTGAAATCGGTGACCAGGCTTTCAAACACTCCGTCTGAAATTAATACCGACTTCGCCGAACTGTTTCCGTTCGTTCCATACCCGCACAAGACATCACAGACACAGGATTTGTTCTTTTCATCCGACAGGTTCAGCGCCACAAAGCCGGAAGCGGCTAAGGCCCAAGGGTTTGGCGGCCTGGACATCTACCGGCTGAAAGTTAACCTTCTTTGCGAAGAACCGCCGGTTCAAATTGTGAAGGAGGAACCGCCAAAGATCGAGAAGCCTCCGGTGCAAGAACCTCCAAAGCCGTTGCCGGGCAATATCACATACACGGTTACCCTGATAAACCGGGAGAAAAAAGATATGTCGGTACAGCAGGGGGCAATCTCACTGAAGGTTGATAACCGGATGATTGCCGACTCTGTCTGTTCGAAACGGACATATAAGATTCCGTCATCTTCGTTACGAATCGGGCAGGAAGTGTCAATCTCAGCCTTCGGCAAGTCGTCGTTCTTCGCACAACCGTGCAAGGAAACCTTGCCAATCATTACGGGCTATACCGGTGAATTTGTTACGGCTACACCACTGCCGGATACCAAGCGGAGAGAGCAGTATATGAAGGATACGGTAATACAGAACCCGCCGATCAAGGTCAGGAGAATTGTTCCTCACCGGGACACGCTTGCAGTATATCAGACAACTCTGCCGGCAAAGTATAAGAACAAGTCGTATCAAATTGAAATTACCGATCAGCGCAGACTTGTGATCGTCACCGATTCGCTGACGTTTGTTGACAGTTTGCCACCGCCTACACACACAAAGGTGAAACGCTGGCGAGATGTCATTGTTAAAAATGCATCGTACGATACAACCATTGTTTCGGCATCGGAGCAGCGAATTCCCAGTGCCGGGTCGGCAAAAAAGCCTATTACCATCGTTGTGTCGGAAAAAGATGTTGTCATTAATGATACCATTTTCATGGATCCCGTGTACGACATAGCCCCCTTATGCGTAGAAGTGTTCCAGGGACCCGACAGCACGGAAAACGTTCCGTACTTCCAGACAGCATTCTGGGAGGTCAACACAACAGCGGGGTACCATCGTCACATGAACCGGTTGCGTCGTGGTGACCTTAAGGGATCGCCATGGATAGAACTGCACTACCGGAACAGCTACTGGGGTGGCAGCGATCCGACGGCGGTCTCGCCAAGACTAGAGCGGCGCCGTGAAGAGTACCGCGTTAAGGCAAAGCTGATCGACCGGAACATCGATTCGCTTTGCACCCGTGCGGGAATCACGCTTCGTAAATTCTGGAATGCCGATAGTGTAAACCCAAATGCAAAACTGCTGATATCAATGCAGGCATTTTCGGACTATCGTCCGATCCGCACCGGCAGCTTTATATCCGACTCGGCAGTTTCCTATATCTCAACAACCTACAACGAATCAACCAACCAGATCGAACCCGCCAGGCTTGTTCAGATAAAACCGGGAGCATCGCTGGTAGGAGAAGACAACGATACGCTCTCGAAACTTCGTGCTTATTACGGTTATCAGGAAGTGTACAAAGTGCTGGAGAAGGATTCGCTGTTTAAGGAACTGAGGAGAAAGGGGCTTGTGCTTACGCCAACCGATGTAACAGACGGCAGGAAGTTTGATGCACGGATAGCCCAGGCCAGGGTAATCGTTCTTGCCGAGGGGAAATATGTTGATGAATCGGTAATTCCAAAGTATAAAGCTTATGGTGTAGATGCAGATAACGACTACCGCCGGCTTGACTGGGTGCGCCGTGTTGACGTACAAGTGCGGATGGCAAACCTGCGTGGTACAAAGTGGGAGCGCCCGGACTGCTGTCGGTAGCAGCCGCCATGATGATGTGATAGTATGCATACGCAGATACGTTATGGTCTCATTCTTCTTATCGCAACAGCTACTCTCTATGCCAGCGGGAGAAGAGTTCAACACCTGAGGTCGTTCCTTCCGGAGCACTACGTTGTTGCGGAAGAGGTGTACGGCGACCTGAATGGAGATGGTCTTGAAGACTGCGTTTTGGTGGTTCAGAGCGACTCCCCGGCATCAGCGCACACCGATGGCACTATACCAGAAGGGATTGTGGTACTGATAAACAATGGTAATGGGTATGCAAAGCTGACGGAAAACCTCGGCATTTTAAGGAAGGATACCATGATGCATCAGGATTCCGGAGCTGAAACCACACTTGACGTAAAAATCAGTGACGGAGACCTGTTGATTACATACAGCCTCAGCCAAACACGTCGGCGGTGCTTCACATTCAGATGCGCAGATACCACCTGCACCCTTATTGCATATGATGGTAGTGAGTTAACGAACGGAAGAATCGACTCACAATGCTGCATCCGCTTTTTAACAAAGGAAAAACTAATAAAAGTTAACAAAAATAAAAACGCTCAACCGGGTGAGGAAGTATTCCGTCTAAGGTGGAAGCAAATAGCAGTAAACAAGCAGATTGAACTGGCAGAAATTGAGTCGCTTTTAACTCTGGCAGTCGCGAACTGAGAGAGTTCCTAGTCTGAAATTAATATCGCCCTAATTGCAAAAAGTAGAACTTTGGAGATTTTTATGAGGACCCTGGTACTCACTCTTACGGTAGCCTGTCTTGCGGCAACATCCGCCCACGCCCAACAGCCCGTATACAACAAAAATCCTAAAGCCTTCGTGCCCAAAGGATATGAAATACTTCAGGAAGAGTATGGCGATCTTACCGGTGACGGTGTTGACGACTGCGTGTTGGTGATACGGGAAAAAGATAAGAAGAAGATACTGTCTTTTCTGCTTTTAAGTCCGCGGGACGACGGATCGATTTATGGTTATACTGATAAATTTATCCTATGTGCTACCAAGAATAGAAAAAATGATACTAAAATGATAGACGACCTTGGAGGATTCGGAATTTTAACAGGTCGATATTGGGATGGTGGTGCTGACGAAGCATATCAAATTAATTGTAATGATGAATACGTTATGATTCTGGTTCAGGAGAAGCAAGGTTTCCATGTTGTCTCGAAAAAGAAGAATATTACACGTAGTTATGTACAACTATTGATGGAAGACGAAGGTTCGGACCAGAATTATAGGCTTGGAACTGATGTCAAGTGTGAGTTTTACATCTATGATGGTCGACTAGTGGTAAGAAGACAGTACGATAAACTTGTTTTTTGCTGTTTACTGTACAATCAGGAAATCGGTCAATGGGATATGACACTTGAGGCCGTGAAACCATCCTGGAATGAAAGTGAAAGCCCAGTTATCTCAGTTTTAAAAGGTCTAAAGTATTATAACATCCATCGGAATTCATTCTCCAGTCCTGGGAGAAGCTATGGTTACAGTCCTTTCAAGGAGTTGGTAAGAACGCTTACAGAAGGCAACATAGAAAATCGTGTTGAAAAAGTGAATTATCCGTTAATAAGGTACAGCGAGATTGACAATTTCAGCGATTTCAGTATTGACAAATAGGCTTGTGCTTCACCCCTTGTATTTTCTTCATATCAAAGGCTTAAAAATGAAAGTAGGTTACATTCTTACCCTGTTTGCATTCATGGGTACAACAGTGTATGGTAGTGATTTATCTGTGGCTGATTTACTCAGGTACGTACCATCCGGGTACACTTTAGAAAATGTATCAAGAGGTGACCTTAACAGAGATGGTAAGGTTGATTATTCTTTAATGATAGTGCAGTATGACACGAATCTTGTGTTTTATAGTATTGGAGGTGATACGATTGACGGAAATCGTGGCGGCCTTGTAATACTGGTAAGCGATGGTGATAATTATAAAACAGTTGTGGAAAAATACTCTTGCCTATCACCACAAATGTTACCTACTCAGAGGTTCAAGGGTGACACCCTGGTGATATCATACTTCGATGCTATTGGCACAGCAGAAACTATATCTGGTCCGCAAGAGAAAACCGTTGGCTTGGCATATTACTGCACCTACGCAGATAATGATATCGTGATTAGCTCAGTTGCACTGAATAGCGTTGATTTGTTTTCTGTGGAGAAAGTAAAAGAAATTAAAAAGATGAGAGATTATGATTATTATTTAGAAGAAGATGAGGGAGAAGGCAGCGAGGAAACACCGGATGATGAGCTGTTGGCGTTCATTCTTATCGACAAGTTTCAGCCGGAATCTATACAAAGAGCAATATATCTGTTAGAAGAGCCTGACGCACGGCACGATGGGCCCAGGAAGTTTGTGTGGATTGGTGACCAAAAACATGAGAGTCCGGATTATGAACTCAGGTTATCGAAAATCCAGTCGCTGTTCGGGCATGCCACCAGCCTTTTTTCATCAAACTACGTTGATGAGCTTAGTGGAATGCTAACTAAGAGTAACTATCAATGCGATGGCTGCTCGTTTAATTCTTCTGTTGATGACGGATTAATTAATAAGTACGATACGATGTATTGTACAGTACATAATTATGATGGTAGTATTCCGGATGAAGTTGTTACTGAAATTGATCGAGAAAAAATACTGTCAATCGCTGATGGTAACTCTGCCCTGTTAATCAATGCAACTGAAAAAGACAGGGGTATGAATGAAGATGACCGGATATACGATGAAAAGTATATTGTTAACCAGCATCTTGTTCCCATCCCCAAGGGAAAGAATATTTACAAGTATTTGAAAGAAGAAATAATACCGAATTACAGGAAGTAATCTACGCTCCCAGCAGCGCAGCCTAAGCAGAGTTTACACGAAAAGGGTGATGTTACCGGAAAAGTTGCGAATACCAACCGTAGACCTCATGAGAACTGTCAAAATGGCGGTGCCATATCCCCACATGACATTACTGTGAGCAAAAATTAATTGCCGCTTTCCGCTTTCATTCCGAGTTTTGCAGCGGTTTGAAAGGCACTGTGCGTTTATATGGTATGTCCGTGGCGACGCTGGTGCGGAGTTCTTTGGCAATTGCTCATTCTCTCATAAAAAATGAAGCCCTGACACCTTATGTGTTTTTTGGCTTCATGCTCATTCTATCATCCTGCAATCGCACTTCGATTCAGGATGAGTTTACAACGTATTTCCGCTACAATGAACCGGATGGTATTGCGAGTCTTGATCCGGCATTGGCATCCTACCAGTCGGCAGTGTGGGCTACAGGTCACCTGAACAATGGTTTGGTTGAACTTGACAGTTCACTGAACATTGCTCCCTGCATTGCTTCGAGCTGGGAGATCAGCCTTGGTGGTACACGGCTGACATTTCACCTCCGGCCCGATGTCTGGTTTCATACCGACACCTGCTTTATCGCGGCAGGGTACCCCGAAGGCGCCAGAACAGTTACTGCACAGGATGTTGTTTTCAGTATCAAACGCATATACGATGGAAGCGCAAAAAGCACCGGCGCGTGGGTGTATCGTGACCGGATTACAAGCGTAGCCGCACCTGACGACACCACGGTCGTGTTTACTCTCTCGGCACCGTTTGCACCGTTCCTGGCATTGCTTACAATGCCGTACGGATACATCGTGCCGCATGAAGCAGTAAGCTTTTATGGCGATGACTTCGGACAGCACCCCGTTGGAACCGGACCGTTTATGTTTAAACAATGGGTTCCGGACGTAGCTCTGCAGTTACAGAGAAATCCCAATTACTTCAAAGTGGATGGGAAGGGGGATCGGCTCCCGTTGCTTGACGGAGTTACGATTACGTTCCTTCGTGATACCAAGAGCGAGTTTCTGGAGTTTATGCACGGCGGGTACGATATGGTAACGTCGGTTGATGCATCAATCGCACCAACGATTTACGATGCAAACGGGAAGCTGCAACCTAGGTATTCGGATTTTCAAATTTTCCGGTCACCTGCACTGAGCGTTGAATATTATGGTGTTCTGCTCGATACTACGAAACCCGGCGCACGCCATAGCCCCCTTGCAACGAATAAATGGCTACGGCAGGCACTGAATTATGCCATCGACCGTCACCGGATCGTGGCGTACGTGCTGCACGGGAAGGGTATTCCTGCCCGCCATGGTCTGCTGCCACCATCACTACCAGGATATGACAGCACCGTACCCGGATACAATTACAATCCGGACGAGGCGCGCAGATTACTCGCAAAAGCCGGATATCCAAATGGTAAGGGGCTTCCCACACTGGTTCTTCAGCTTGGAAATAATCCGCGAACCGCCAGTGTAGCCGAGGCAATTCAGGAACAGTGGAAGGAAATTGGTGTTTCAGTTGAACTCCGACAAGTTGACTTCCCACAGCATCTTTCACAGGTACGCGCCGGTGAACTTGAATTGTGGCGTACCTCGTGGATTGCCGATTATCCGGATGCAGAAAACTTTATGGCGTTGTTTATTAGTTCCAATCAGTCGCCTGCGGGACCAAATACAACTCACCTGGTGCACCGATTGCTTGATTCCCTGTACCAGGAGGCACTAAAGCCGGGATACTCTCGTGCAGAACGTTCTGCGTTGTATGCGCAAATGCAGACGTATATCGTTGATGAGGCACCATGGATTTTTCTCTACCATGATGTTATCATTCGAATGGCGCAGCCTAATATTCATGGACTGACTGTTGACGGTACAGGCCGACTTCAGCTGGAACATGTTGTAAAGAGCAGCAGCTCCTTACCTTCTTAATCTTTTCATCAGTAACACAATATTGCCTATGCTTAAGAACAGAATTTTCACCACACTTTGTACCATACTCCTGACCGTGTTCACTCTCACCGTCCTCGGCCCCACCGACGCAGTAAGCGCAGTGAGATCGAAAACAGCGAGCGTGAAAAAGAACACATCAGGTCGCAGTCACAGAGTGAGCTCCAAATCCAAACGGAAACGCTCAAAATCTAAACGACGTCGGGCCAGCACATCTGCATGTAATCCCGTAAAGGGGAAGAGTCAGGCTATTGACCTGCTCCGCACCCAGAGTCCGCAACTTTGTAAAATGGCAGGACTTAAATATGTGGATTCAACGACAGTAATTGCTGGTGTTCATGCTGCAATTCAGAGTGATTCGGAAGACACAGATGGCGATGCTGATGTTGAGATCCTATCGCCTGAAGATGAAGCCGATCACGCACAGGAACTGCTTGAACTTGAAGCTGAAGACGACGTAACAATCGAGCTGGAACAGCTGAAAACACTGTGGTTGAGCTACGTGGACGGCGATTCGCATGAGATGACGGATGCAGGCGTTGAAAAGCAGAAAATTGTAAATGTTATCATGGACTGGCTGGGTACGCGGTATCACTTTGGCGGCACTAACCGCCAGGGAATTGACTGTAGTGCGTTCGTTCGCCTGGTGTACGAAAAAACTGCCGGCATCGAGCTTCCAAGAACTGCAGCGTCGCAAAGCACCGTGGGTATGCCAATTCGCGACAGAAGCAAGATGAAGTTTGGCGACCTGGTATTCTTTAACACACGGCGCAGGGTACGGGTAAGCCATGTTGGTATCTACCTTGGCGATAATTTGTTTGCTCATGCCTCGAGCAGGTATGGCGTTACAATTAGTTCGCTGGAGAGTACGTACTACAACAAACGGTTTTTAAATGCCGTACGGATCGACCATCAGTCAATGGCACAGCTTTCCACACCTGATAGCATGTAACCTGGCTATTCCATTTAGTAAGCAACTTTTATTCCTCCCGAAATCCATCGGGCTGGCATTTCCACGCCAGGTATGTCTTCGTATGGTGTGTTAAACATATTCGTGGCCAGAACAAAACATTCAGCTGCCGGTGATAATCGGTACCGCAGGCTCGCGTTGGCTATGGTGTACTCTGTTGGACTCTTTGGATACAACGTGCTCATAAATTCGTCGCTATGTTTCTTGTACAGAGTCTGCAGGCTAAGTGTGGTACCGGCTACTTTCAGGTTCACTATAGCTGACCCCACAACAGGGGAGGCAGTTGACAGGTACTTGCTTATGATACCGTCCACAGCCTTTGTGTCGGAAAGCCGTAGTCCCACAGAATAGTCGGCTGTTAAACCTCCGCCAACAACTACAAGACCTGCAACTTCACCTTCCAGCCCGGAAATGGTTACCGCCGCAAGGTTTTCGGGATACAAGTAGGTCGTGTCTGGTGCCAGCTTGTTGCGATGTTCGATAGTATTACTGTTTACTAAAATATAATCAATCAGGTTAGATGACGTCCTGCGGAAGACTGACACGTGATAGTGCATCCAAGCGGCGGCATACCAGTCAAATCCGGCATCCCACGTCCACGATGATTCAGCATCAAGATCGGGATTTCCATAGTTCCTGTTCGGGGTGAGTATTCCCGGCAGATTATGGCTTACATAACGCTCGGTAAAATCGGCTCCCCGCACTCCCCGTGCAATGGATGACCGCAGCGATATACTGCCGAATGAGTACGACGCACTCAGTTGTGGTGTAAGCTCCAGACCATAGTTTTCGTCAGCATCTGTCCGAATACTGCCATTGGCAACCAGGTTGTTAATGTGTAGCTGTGCAGTTGCGTACACTCCGCCGTGAACAGCGCTATGGTTACCGCGGTCGGTACTTTTAATGTCACGGTAGTCTGCTTGCAACCCCCACCCCAAAGTAATAGCATTTGTAACCTCTTGTGCAGAGTTAACAAGAAAGTTTACCATTTGAGTGGTATGAAGATTGGTACTGCTGAATGTTGGATTAAATTGGAATCTGTCAGTTAGTCGTTTGTATGATACATCAAACCGTGTATTTGAGCTACTGCCGGAATGTTGTAGCATTGTCTGAAGCCACAGTGATGTTACTGTTTCCCGGCTCTGGTCTTGCGTACTGGCAGAATAATAATGCTGAGCATCGAAATCGCGGGCATCGGTGCCAAGGCGTATCGCAGCCTCCCAGTTGTCAGCAATCGAATTCCTGACGGATGCCGATGCCGTCTGCATGGTGAAGTCACCGTTGTTATCCGTTGAGGTGACTTTGAACTCCGTGCTGGTATTGGTTTGAAGTCCACCACTAACCAGGCTGTTGCCCTGAATGTGCAGCACTCCCGCATCGCCGTGGAACAATCCGTGTTCACCGGCTCCGATACCAGCCATAACACGTGTTGTGTCCATCCTGCTCTGTTCGGGTGCGAACGTATGCGTTACGATGTTAATAACCCCGCCTACAGCATCAACACCGTACAATGCAGCGGCCGGACCCCGCAACACCTCGATGTGATGGACCTCGGCCAGACTTACCGGCAGGTATGCACTGTAGTGACCTGTAAGCGGGTCGTTCACCCGCATCCCGTCAACCATTACCAGCACCTGGTTAAACGTACTGCCGCGAATCGAAATGTCAGACTGTGTACCGAGCGGGCCCCGAGACTGAATTTCGATACCGGGAATAAAACGCAGCAATTCGTCCACACTCTGAACCGGCAGTGCATTGATATCGTCAGCTGTCAGAACCGAAATGCTCCGTCCGGTCCGGTATGCTTCGGTAGGCAGTCGGGTAGCTGTCACCGTTACCGGCTGAACCAAAACAGAATCAATCAACAGCATGGAAGCAAGCAGGATTGTAAGCATGAAGGGGGCTATGGTTTCTGAAAAAAGCAAATCTAAGGAATGGGGGGCGGGGGGCGTTATACGTAGTGGCTGTCTCCATGAACCGTAAAAAAATTAAACCCAATCAACCGAGGCGGGAACCCGTCCCGCCTTTACATCCTGTTTACCAAAACATGTATGAATCTGGCTCCCTCTCCCTAAAACCCGTAGGGGTTTGGGGAGGGGGTTGGGGGGTGGGGCCGGAGTCACGCTATCCCGTTATTCTCCCACTATACCTGAAAGCAATTGCTCCGGAATTCCTAAGGTAGTTTACGTAGGCTGTGCAACGCAACCGACCAGCCGAGCTGTAGTGGTAGGTGGTGATGCACGATGGTGGTGGAGGTGGGGGTGGGGCCCGGAGGGCCGTAGTCCGCCCGTTCGGTATTTATAGTGTGGTTCGGTTGCGCAGGCGGGTTGTGTTAACCTGTATGGTGGACGAGAAACCGTGTATGGGCGACCCCATGTAGTCGCCCGCACGTTTTAGACCCACCGTAAATCATACGAACCCGTAAGGGCAGGTTTCAAACCCTACGAACCACCATCAAAATCCCTGTGAGTCGCCGGTCTGTATGGTAGAATCTGGGCTGTATAGACTGTGGGTGCCTACGATTTGCTTGCCGCTGTAGTCGTACATTGAGCAATGTTAACTCGTATTTATTCAAGACTGTTGACGGATATGCTTTTCTTATTTTTTTGCTTTGTAACAGCAGCAGCATACTCGCAGACTTCTTTGGCACCTAATCAAATGGAAGGTGCAACACACCGAAAAGCTGCAGAGATGTATTTCGAGAATTTGCATAATGTGCCCCAAGGCTATAACTGGCGTGTGGTGAACAACGCTGTTCGCAACGCGCGGTATGAGAGGCTTTCACGTAAGGAGCCCGGGGTACAGGAGATAACAACGACGGTGTCGGGTACGTGGACCGAGGTTGGAAGTGTTAATCAGGCAGGCAGGGTGGTTGCCGTTGAGTACGACCACTCTACCAAACGGGTTTGGGTTGCTGGTGCTGGTGGCACGGTGTGGGTTGGCCATAAGGATTCGGCAAACTGGAAGTGCTTAACCGATGACCGCAAAATCGCAGATCCTGTTCTTATAAAAAACGTTACCATGCCGGATAATTCTGAAAATCTTGTTGTGGTGTCGGGTGGACCAACGGTTCGAGTTTTGAACTCTGCAATGGGTAGGTGGACAACGCCGGAAGGCCTGGACGACATTACCCGGTGGGGTGGTTTTTCGCAAGCGGAGTACTGCGTGCGCGGAGGACGGATGGAAATCTATGCGGTGGGGTATGAATGGGACTACGGACCTGCCTGGAGATCGTACAGCGTACTCTATCGCAGTGTGGATACAGCAAAAACATTTCAACGACTCCGCTGGTTCTCGGGTGTACGTGCTGTATGGTCTGACCGGCACCGTAATGTACTGTTTGTGCACGGTGACACACTGTCGGCTGTTGAGCCCGATGGGACGATCCGGAACCTGACAACCAATTCACCGTGGAGTGGTGGTGCACGGTCAGTCCTGATTGCAGGGTCGCAACACCGCCTTGGTTTCGGCGTGGTTCATGATGACAGCACTATGTTCTATACGGCCAGCCTTCAGCCCCTTACCTTTTCATATACCTCGAGTTTACGTCATCGTCCGTTTGACCAGCAGTCCTTTACGTACGACTTCACCAACGGTGGGTGGTTGTTTGGCGCAGTGAATACGTATTCGGCCGATTCCTCGCTTGTAACCTGGCGTGAGGTGAACGGGTGGGCTGAATACTATCAGAATCCTGCTCATAAACTTCATGCCGACATACCTGAAGTGCGGTCGTTTGAGCTTTCAAAGAATGATGCAATAACCTTTATTGGCACCGACGGAGGGCTGTACCAGGCATTCAACGGCGCTGATTCAGTATTAAACATATCGCTAAATAAACTTAATGTTAGTCAATACTATAGCATCTATACCAGCCGGGATGATGTTACTGTAGTGCTTGCCGGATCCCAGGACCAGGGGTTTCAGCGTAGTACCGTAGATTCAGATGGCCCACGACCATTTGAACAGACAATTTCAGGCGACTACTCATCGCTGGTAAGTCCTGACGGCGTTACCGCGCTTTTTTGCGTGTACCCCGGATTTGTAATGTACCTGCCAAATATGGAGTACGGATGGGAACCTCAGTTCCTGAACTTCCCCCATAAGGGCCACCTTTGGGTACCACCATTGGCCTCTGGCCCATCTGCTCCTGAGCAATGCTGGCTTGGCGGAGGAACCCGTTCGAAAGGGGCTAGGGTTTACGTGTACACAAGTACGGACGGGAAACTAACGATTGATTCATTGTCGCAGGACTTTGCTGCTGGCAAGTCTGACGTGAAGATTACCGCTCTTACATTTGCTCCTTCAGATGATAATTATGCATACGTTACAGTCTCGGATGAGTACTTTTGGCGTACAACCAATCGAGGAGCATCCTGGACATCAACGGTATCTCCAAGGAATTTGCCCGGGCATTACTTTAGCGGAAATGCTCTGGCGGTAAGTAAGAGGTCACCAACAGAGGTGTTTCTTGGTGGCAGCGGCTACAACGGACCGGCCGTATATCACAGTACAAATTCCGGAACCGACTGGCAGCCACTGGCAGGCTTACCACCATGCCTGGTATTAAATCTTACGATTACTCCCAACGGACGCTGGCTTGCGGCTGCTACAGATGCCGGAGCTTTTATTTACGATATGGTTGAAGAAACATGGACGGATATTACTGCGCTGGGAGCGCCAGACCAAACCTACTGGGACGTGGATTACATCGAACCACTTGATATATTCCGTTTTGGTACGTATGGCAGGGGAATTTGGGATTTTAAACTACAACCAATTGTTACCGATGTTTCCCAGACACAACACATAAAACGTCATCAGCAGGTCGAAGTCCGGCCACGCGAGTCCGGGATTGTTGTTGCTGCGTCAGTTCCACGCGAAGCCCGGTGTTCGTGGTACGACCTTAGTGGCAGGTGTTTATACACGCAAGCCTTGAACACGGTAGCCGGCGACGTGTATCTTGCTACGCCGCCCCAGGCAGCACGGGCAACCATGGTTGTGGTTGTAACCACCGACGGAATTGTTGCTACTTCTGTTCTGGGTCTGCAACCACAAGGTCGATAAGGCGCTTGTCAACGTCAGTGCGGGCAATAACAATATCCAGCTCTGTTCCGTACTGGAAAATCCGGCGATTACGCCGGCCAATGAGTCTGAACCGTTTCTCATCAAAAACATAGAAATCGTCGCGCAGGTCTCTGATATGCAACAGGCCTTCGCACATCAGCGTGCTGATCGTAACGAAAATCCCAAAGTTCGTTACTCCCGTTACATAGCCGTGGTGACGCTCGCCCAGGTGGGTGCGGGCAATCATGACCTGTGCAAGTTTTTGTGATGCTCTCTCTGCCTCTACGGCCATCCGCTCTGTTTGCGAGCTGTGGTCGCTTACGTAAACAGACTGCTCATAGACCTGATGAAGACGTTTGTCGCCGGGGATACCCTGTGCATATTCTTTGAGCATGCGATGGACAAATAAATCCGGATATCTTCTGATTGGCGAGGTGAAGTGGGCGTAGGCTGTAAATCCTAAACCATAATGGCCGATATTGTGTTCCGCATAAACAGCTTTTGCCATCGACCGCAGCAAGAGTGTGTTGACAACTGCTTTTTCGGGGCGATCTTGTACAGCCGTAAGTATTGCATTAATCTGTACCGGCGTGAGCTTGCCGGAAGGCACAGGAATACCCAGCGCCCGTATCACGCTTACTGCGTCGGTAAGTTTTTCACTATCGGGCTCACCATGAGTACGATAAACCAAGGGCAGTGGTATTGTGCGTCTGTGTGATTCTGAAAGTTTCTCTACGTGTTCAGCTACCACACGGTTTGCAGCCAGCATACATTCTTCAACCAAGGAGGTAGCCGCGGTCCGGGATTTAACAACTGCGCTCACCGGGACATACTCCTCATTGAGTAGATACTTTACCTCCTGTGTTTCAAAGTCGATCCCACCATGCTTCATTCTTCGGGCAAACAAAGTTTTGGCCAGTGAATGGAGTCGTACAACAAGGTTAGCTACAGGATCTACAGGCGTACCAGACCCCTCGACCGCGGCGTCAATCATAGACTGCGCTTCGTCGTAGGTTAGGCGTTTCTTGCTCTCAATTAGGGTCTCCGTAATCCGATAGTGCTTTAACATACCCTTCCGGGTAAATCGCATGAAAACGCTATATGCGTATCGGGGCTTGTTGGGGACCAGCGAACAAAGATTGTTGCTTAATCGCTCCGGCAGCATTGGAACAACAGCATGTACCAAGTAGGTGCTGGTGCCCCGTTTGAGTGCTTCGGTATCGATGACAGAGCCGGGGGTAACGTAGTGCGACACATCGGCAATATGAACCCCAAGCTCTACATCGCCTCCTTGCAGTTCGGTTAACGACAAAGCATCATCAAAGTCGCGCGCATCTGCAGGGTCAATCGTTATGATGAGTGTATCGGTAATATCTTCACGGTTATTGGAAATTGGTAGTGCCGGTTCCGACAGTGCGTTTGCTGCCTTTTCAACCTCGGTGGGGAAGGATGATGGCAGGTTAAACTCTTTCAGTATCGCCGTGAACTCTACCAGAGCCTTGCCGCTGACACCGACAACGTCGCGAACTGCAGCTTCAGGCGCTACCTTGGGATTATCCCACTTAATGAAGCGGCCAATAACCTTGTCGCCTGCCTTAGCCCCTTTCAGATTGCTCTCAGCAATCATGAAATCCATGTGGTATCTGGGCTCATCAGGAATAAGGTAAAAAAAGCTACCATCAAATTCAATGGTGCCTGCAATGGCATGCTGTGCTCGTTCAATGATTCCGAGTATCTCGCCCTGGATTTTCTTTCCCGGTGCAGGTGCAAGGATGTGAACGCGCACGGTATCACCGTCGAGTGCAGTGTGGAGGTGCTGTCGTTTAATCAAAACCGGCGGTGCCGAAGCATCGGTTGTTCGGACGGAGGCACTATCATGGTAATAGGTAAGTGTGCCAATAAACTCATGTGTTATGTGATGCGCAATACTGTAGCGTCGGCGGGCATGCTTTTGCAAAATCCCTTCGGCTGACATTGAATTCAGTACATCTTTTAGGTAGTCATAGTCTTCTGACTCGGACTTGATGTGCAGTCGCCTACTCAGCTCAGACAAGGAGGTTGCCTGTGTGCTACGTTCTAAAATCTCCAGGATATCTTTTCGGAGATCAAGTGTGTTGTGATTTTTCATTTGTTAAATAATATGAAAAAGGGGATATACATAGTGTACTGGTGATACCTATCCGAGTGCGACGTCGAGTATCATCATAACAACAAAACCGCCAATAAAGCCAAGCGTTGCCACATCGGTAAACTTATCCTGCTGTGTTTCGGGAATTACTTCTTCCACAACAACATAAATCATGGCACCGGCGGCAAATGCCAGCGCGTACGGCAGTACCGGCTGCATGGAAAGGACCGCTACCGCACCGATCACCCCGGCAATCGGTTCAACAATTGCCGACAGCTGTCCGTAGTAAAAACTGCGCAGCCTGCTTACTCCATGACGGCGTAGCGGGAAAGCCACGGCAATACCCTCGGGAAAATTCTGTAACCCAATTCCAATCGCCAGTGCCACGGCACCACCAATCGTTGCTTCGGGAATGCCCGCCGCTACACCACCGAACAGTACACCTACGGCTAAGCCCTCAGGAATATTATGAAGCGTTATGGCAAGGATGAGTAGTGTAGTGCGATGCCATTTTGTTGACGGACCCTCCGTTTGCGACGGGTCGAAGTTGATGTGCAGGTGGGGCACAAACTTATCAAGGGCAAAAATGAAGAGTGCGCCTGTCAAAAACCCCACAGCCGGCGGAAGCCAGCTTGGCAACCCCATCCCTTCGCTCATCGCAATGCTTGGGGCAAGGAGTGACCAGTAGCTGGCTGCTACCATCACGCCTCCGGTAAAGCCAAGCATTCCGTCAAGCCACGATCGCGACATTTCCTTAAACAGTAAAACAAGAGCAGCACCGGCAGCGGTTACCAGCCACGTAAATGTAGTGGCTATCAAGGCTCCGAGAATTGGATTGATATCTTCAAAAAAGTGTAAATATTCAAGCATACTGGTGTTCAGAGTAAATGTGGGTTACAATCGCTTGTTAGTCAATAAAAATATTATCAGCCAGCGCCCTGTCAAGTCTGATAGTTTTTCCCCGGATGCTAACTGTTACGTTCTCCTTCCTGGGATCACGTCCGGTTACCGGTACAACGGTACCAATTGTGATCCCGTGCCGTGACAGTGCCGACAGGATATCAGGTATATCTGAATTAACGCGCCGTACAGTTGGACTGCTTCCCACCGCTGCATTGTATAACCTGTTTGTTGCAACCGGTGGAATCGATCCGTCCTTTGCAGGTATAGGGTCACCATGCGGGTCGTACTGGGGATTACCCAGCCTGGTCCACATCCTGTCCACCAATGTATCGCTGATAAAGTGTTCCAGTTTTTCAGCTTCGTCGTGTACCTCGTCCCAGCTGTACCCCAGTGCAACAGTAAGGTAGGTTTCAAGAAGACGATGACGTCTGACAAGCTCCACAGCCAGCTTTCTCCCGGTAAACGTCAGTCGTGCCCCATGATGCTTCTCATAGTTAATCAGATGCAGCGAAGCAAGTTTCTTTAGCATTCCGGTGACGCTGGCCGGATTAATCTCCAGTCGGCCGGCTATTGCAGAGGTTGGGGCTGAACTGAGGCGTTCATCCGACTCACTTAAAAGAAAAATAATTTTAAGATAATCCTGGATGCTGTACGAGAGATCGGCAAGCTTCATGGCATTTGATGGTAAGCTGGTTTCGTGCAACTGTGCGGTACACAGTGGACAGTATCTTGCGATTACGCATACCCAAAAATAATTAGGAACACCTAAAAAACTACCGTGTACGAAAAAAAATTTTACTTCAAAGCTGTTGTTTTTCAGTATGTTAGGGGTCATGATTGTTGGAGTAATAAAAGAAACGCAACCGTGTGAGCAGCGTGTCGGACTGGTGCCATCGGTTGTTAAGGCCCTTGTATCTAAAGGGGTTGGTGTTGTTGTAGAAGCCGGTGCCGGAGTCGCCGCAGGGTTTCCGGACAGCCACTATACTGATGCCGGTGCAACGGTTGCCAGTGCTGAAACCGTACTGAATGATGCCGGTGTAATTGTTCATGTTGCCCCGCCGACTGCCGACGAAGTTCAGCGATTCAAGGCTGGTACCACGCTCATTTCCATGGTCTATGCAAAACGTAATACGTCGGTTGTAGCCACGCTTGCAGACCGGAAAATCCAGGTATTTGCGCTTGACGCATTACCACGGATCACTCGTGCGCAGGTTATGGATGTGCTAAGCTCTCAGAATAACCTGGCCGGATACAAGGCAGTTATTGTTGGTGCCAACGCAACGGGTCGGATCTTCCCGCTCATGACAACGGCAGCCGGAACCGTAAAACCGGCTACTATCCTTATTTACGGTGCGGGAGTTGCAGGATTGCAGGCACTTGCTACAGCCCGACGGATGGGGGCAATTGTACACGTTACTGACCTGCGCCCCGAAACCAAGGAACAGGTTGAATCGCTGGGTGGACGGTTTGTGAGTGTAGAAGGACTTGATAATGTAAAGGTGGAAGGGGGCTATGTTGCTGCCGCCACCGATGATGTCCTGGCACGTCAGAAAGAAGCAGTAAACAAAGTTCTGTTTTCAGCCGATATCGTCATTACCACCGCCCTGGTTGCCGGTGGCCAAGCCCCCTGCCTGATCACCCGTGAACAGGTTCAGCAGATGAAACCGGGAAGTGTGATTGTTGACCTGGCTGCGGATGCAGGCGGAAACTGCGAATGTACAACCGGTTCCGAACCGGCAACAGTTGGAAACGTTACTATCCTGGGTTGCCCGCAGCTGGCTGCATCGCTGCCCACAACGGCCAGTGAGTTATATGCCAAGAATGTACAGGCATTTCTGACAGAAATTGCGCCGGCTGGCGAGCTGGACATTAACCTTGAAAACGAAATCATCGCTTCTACACTTATCGTACACAACGGAGAGGTTCGCGCTTAATGGATCCGGCTACACTGTCATTACTCTATCTGGTGATATTGATGATCTTCCTGGGTATCGAACTGATAGGTCACGTACCATCAGTCCTGCATACTCCACTGATGAGCGGCGCTAATGCAATTCACGGAGTTGTAATCATCGGCTCAATTATCGTTATGGGAATGGCCGAAGATACACTGTCACTTATTCTTGGCTTTATTGCCGTTGTGCTTGGAACCCTGAACGTTGTAGGGGGCTTCGTTGTTACAAACCGTATGTTGGAAATGTTTAAGAAGAAATGATGGAAGCAGTTCTCCCGATTTCGTATTTATTAGCTTCCGTTACATTCATTGGCGGAATTAAGTTACTCGGTTCTCCTAAAACAGCTCGGACTGGCAACTTGATTGCGGCAATAGGTATGACGATTGCAATTCTGGCAACGATTTTTCTGTACCGCACGCCTGGTGGAGCACACTTGGGGAATCTGTGGTTAATTGGGCTGGCACTGATTATTGGTAGCGCAATTGGCTGGGTTATGGCCATGAAGGTGCAGATGACGGCTATGCCGCAAATGGTGAGCTTCTTTAATGGGATGGGCGGTGCCTGCGCCGCACTCATCTCTATGTTGGAATACAAGGAAGTTTATGATACCGGACTGATAGAAATGATTCCAACGTGGTACCTTGTGGCCACTGTAGCCGGATTGCTGATTGGAAGCGTTTCGTTTTCCGGATCGATTATTGCCTACTTGAAATTAGAAGAAAAACTGGGCGATGTACGGTACTCGGCTCAGCAGTTTGTTAACAACTTTATCCTGTTGGCTGCTATTGTCCTTGCCGGACTTATCGCTGCCAATGTCCTTACCGGCTTCGGCCTGATGGTTGGCGTAACTGCACTGGCCCTCCTGTTCGGTGTTCTATTCGTACTGCCAATTGGTGGCGCCGATATGCCCGTGGTGATTTCGCTGCTAAACTCATTTACCGGAGTAGCGGCAGCCTGCGGCGGCTTTGTGTACGACAATATGGTGATGCTGGTAGGCGGTATCCTGGTTGGTTCTGCCGGTACTCTTCTTACCGTTGTAATGTGCAGGGCAATGAACCGGTCACTCACCAACGTACTGTTCAGTACGTTTGGTGGTGCTTCGGCGGGTGCCGGAGGTTCAACAACAACCGGTGGTACGGTTAAGCAGCTCACCGCCACTGACGCAGCCGTATTAATGGCGTATGCTCAGCGTGTTGTGATTGTACCGGGTTATGGTTTGGCGGTGGCACAGGCCCAACACGTTTGCCATGCCCTTGAGGCAGAGCTCACGGCTAAAGGTGTCGAAGTTCTGTATGCTGTTCACCCTGTGGCGGGCAGAATGCCCGGACACATGAACGTGCTGCTGGCTGAGGCTGATGTTAGTTACGACAAGTTGGTAGAGATGGAAGAAATCAATCCTCAGTTTAAGCTTACCGATGTTGCACTGGTCGTTGGCGCAAATGATGTGGTAAACCCGGCTGCCAAAACCGATCCGTCGTCGCCAATCTATGGCATGCCGATTTTAGATGTGGAAGACGCACGCAATGTTATTGTGATGAAGCGCTCGATGAAGGCTGGCTACGCCGGTATTGAAAACGAACTCTTCTATCGCCCGAACACGTCGATGCTGTTTGGTGATGCCAAGGCAACAATGACGGCGTTAGTCAATGAAGTAAAGGGGCTTTAACCAGTCAGGCGTAATCCACCAGTACATCGGAGGTCTCGTAATTTTGCATGTGACCTCATTCAGACTTTCCCTTGCCGTAGCACTAACTGCCTGCACCTTGGCAGTTGCACAACAGCACGCGGTTAATGTGCTAACTCTTACAAGCCCTGTTACAGATGCAATCCTGCTTGCCGACGGAACGGTGCGACTGTATACCCAGGATTTTACGGTATATGATGCCTCGGCCCCAAAACAAGCGTGGACGCGTCGTGCCGCAACCACCCACGGCGTGATTGCTAAGAAACTTGGCCGTCTGTATGTCCGAAACAACATTGTCCTGGCTTTCGGAGCCTTCATTGATTCGGCTTCGGGTACATCGGTTGTCCTTCGAAGCACTGATGACGGAGTAACGTTCACAGGCGTGAAATTTGTTAACGACTCGCTGGGAACTACAGACGGATGTAATGTTGCTTCGGATGGTACACTGACTTTTGTAGATAGGGCAGGCCGCTTGTTTAAAAGCTCGGACGCAGGCAGTAGCTGGAGTAAGATTCAGTTGCCAACAGTTATTCCAAGCGTTGGACTGAAGGAAGCCACAATGCTGGATGCCAATGTTGGAGTTGCTGTAGATGCTCAGCGAAAAGTGTACTACACCACCAACGGATGGCAGTCATGCGTATCACCTGTTGCTGCCAATAAACCAATTACGCGCAGCCAGCCGTCACTGCAACAACTGTTTTTCTGGGACAGTGAATTCTACGTCCTGAATAATATCCTTGTGTTCAGAGAATTCCGCGATGTATATCGCACTACATCGTCAAGCTTGATTTGGGAGCGATGGGACAGCATTGCCTGCTTTGCGGTCTCTGCTGACCAGCGGTTTATGGCATACACGTTTGTGGACGGGAGGCTTATCCTGGAAGACGTGCAGACCGGTGAGAAAACAGTTCTGGATACCGTTAGTCTGCAGCCTCAGTTTATCCGGATCAGTGGCAAATCACTCATCACCTATCGGGCTGATACGGGCCCAATTGTGTATAACGGTGGAACCAAGACGATGATTCGGCCTGTTGACTCTGAAGCAACCACCACAAAGCCAACCCTGATAACAGCATCAGGCGAATTTGGCATTTTGGCCAGTTCTACCGACGCTGTGATGGTTGATATTGTTAGGAAAGGTAAAGGGCATTCCTGGTTGTATGATACAACACTGAATGTTGGTATTGCACGAAGTATCCGCACAAAAGGGGATAACGTCCTGCTGATTGATAATGAATACACAACACTTAAATACGACTCAAAAAAGCGTACGGTGGAGATGTATAATCTTGAAGCCCCTTTAGAACAGCTCCGGCAAGCACCTCTGCGTAAACTTCGTATTACACTTACAACGATTGCTTCTACAGGAATTCGTAAAAAATGGTGCGAGTACAAATTGTCTGCTAATCACCTGGCGTGCACCGAGGTTGTGGATAGCAGCTCTGATGGGATAAGCTCACATCTGTTTCGTAACACAATCCCGCAGGATACGGTGACGGCAATCCTGAATGCGATTAATGCGGTGGGAAGCCAGCTACCGGCAATAGCAGACTTCGTTCCCGGTGACTCCTTGCGGAGCTCGTATGCAGTCATGTTAGATACTATTTTTCGATATGATAACTACTTTAACGTTCATCAGGCCTATATGACTCCTCCGCTTCCGGAAGTTCAGGCAAAAGCTTGCAGTACAGAATTTATGGCGCGTCTTGACGAAATATCGCAACTTACTCCGCAGATGATTATGCGCGGCGTGCGGCAATACCGCAGAGTATCGCACTACCCCCGCTATGTGTATTCTGTCAGCTTCGAAAATACGAGTGGTCGCACGGCGGTGTTCGAAACAGATGCAATCGAAGAGTCCCATGCACCGCTGATGCTCCCATGGACCGGAACATCGGATGCAAATCGGTGGATGAGCTACTGTAGTCGTCTGCCACAGCTTGTTGCCAGTTATATGCCTGTGTGGATATTGCCGGGAGTCTATACCGAAATGTTGCGTCCTGAGTGGCTGTACTGTACTGTTTCAGCTAAAATAGGACAAGCAAGAAAAAGTTCGAAGCAATTTCATGGCGTGTTTCAATTGAATAATTGTGAATTTACATGTTTCCGTCGAACTCGCGCCTCATCGAGTTTCACATG
>Ga0226835_1000584_pt1 | contig 34963 bp, 27 predicted proteins | sample LAC_MetaG_1_FD_163627 | JGI IMG/M metagenome (GOLD analysis project Ga0226835, IMG submission 163627) | Anaerobic ammonium oxidizing microbial communities from anammox membrane bioreactor (MBR) in UC Berkley, California, United States -... | ecosystem: Engineered > Bioreactor > Anaerobic >...
GTTGTTTTTTGACATTTCATTGACCAAGTTCAACGCCGCCGCAATTTTTGCGGCAGGCATTTGAAAACGTTCCGCCAGCGCTTCCGCCAGCGTTTCGGGATTCAGGAGGATTTCGTGTTTGCCGTCGTGGTCAAAAGACTCGAGCATGTACGGTTGGGTGGCGCTGTTGAACAGCCAAGCCGTTTCGCCCAGCATTTTGTTTAGCGCAACGCGGTCGAGGAAAAAACCCGTCTCGAGATAATCCGCTTGGATTGCCATTTCGAAAGCCGTTTCGCCGACGGGAATATCTTGGAATGTGAAAATGTACGGGCGGGCGTGCGGCGCGCGTCGAATTTCATAAAGATTTTCGCCGACGGGTTGAATCGTGAAATTCAACCAAGGCGTGGAGAGCTGCGCGGTGGTATTGGGCGAATAGGCAAAGGCGCGCGGCAGCGGCACGGCAACATCCACCAGATATTTTTGGTCGCCGCAGAGAATCACGCTGGCGGCATGACATGCTTTGGTTTCTGCCATATCGTTCAAGGTCATGTAACCTTGATAGCCCAGCGCGTGGAGCAGCGCCAAGAAAGCATAGTTGATTTCAAAGCACGTTCCGCCGCCGCCAAAGTTCATGGCGTCGCTCCACACCTGAAATGGGAAACGCGCGCAGTCCGCTGGCGCAGGCGTGGCGGCGCGCTTGAGGATGCGCGTCACGCTCTCCCACGGAACCTTGCGGATAAAGGCGCCAAGCAGCGCGTTCAAGTATTCCAATGTGGGCGCTTGGCGGCGCAATTTCAAAAATTTTAGAATGTCGTCAACGAACGCGTCGTCGAGTTTCAAATGGGTCATGGTTATCCTCTTGTCAATGCGCGCATTATCGAGCTGGCGCGCTCGTTTGTGGTCTGGTCTGCCCATACAAAAATCCGTACAAAATTGGAGTTTTGGGGCAATCGCCTCTTGACTATGCCTTGCGCCGCGTTTATTCTGGCATTTGCCAGAGTTGTGTCGTAAAATAATCGTATGGATGACCCGCTGCCCTTTGGTCTCTGGATTAAAAAGCGTCGCAGAGCGCTCGACCTCACGCAGAGCGCGTTAGCGGCACGCGTCGGTTGTTCGCTTGCGACCATCGAAAAAATCGAAGCCGAAGAACGCCGCCCTTCGATGCAGATTGCAGAATTACTGGCGCGCGCGCTAGAGATTCCGCCAGCCGACCGCGAACTTTTCCTCAAGGTTGCGCGCCGCTTGAAAGCAACCGATGGGTTGGCTGTGATTGCTCCGCTTGTTGCTCCGTCCTCCAAAAGCAGCGTCCCCATTCCGCCCACGCCATTGATTGGACGCCAAGACGAAATGAGTGGAATTCATCACTTGTTGACCAACGCCGATTGCCGTCTCGCCAGTCTCGTCGGTCCGGGCGGAATCGGCAAGACGCGATTGGGAATCGAATTTGCTACACGTCAGGGCGAACTCTTTCCCGGCGGCGTGCATTACGTGCCGTTGGCTTCGGTCAATTCTGTTCAAGCCATCGTCCCCGCCATCGCCGACGCGTTTGACTTTACGTTTTCGGGACCCGTTGACCCCAAAGAGCAATTGTTTGACCAATTGGCGCGCACGATTCAAAAACCTGCCTTGCTTGTGCTGGATAATCTCGAACATTTGCTGGCGCAATCGTCGGCGACGGCGGATTTGGTGGCAGAGATTCTCGAACGGCTGCCCGCTGTGCGGATTCTCTGCACGTCGCGCGAACGTCTGAATCTGCAAGGCGAGTGGACGTTTGATTTGCGCGGCTTGGTCATTCCGCCGGCTGATGCGGCGGACGATATCGAGCGTTATGGCGCGGCGGCGTTGTTTATGCAGGCGGCGCGGCGCACCAGCGTCAATTTCAAACTCACCGACGCCGACATACCTGCGCTTTTGCGAATTTGTCGTATGTTGGAGGGGATTCCGCTCGCGCTGGAACTGGCGGCGGCGTGGGTGGGCGTGCTTGCGTGCGACGAAATCGCGCGCGAGATTGAATCGAACATTGATTTTCTGACGACCTCGATGCGGAATGTGCCGGAACGGCATCGTTCTCTGCGCGCTACGTTCGACCATTCGTGGCGTCTGCTCACTGATGAGGAACGCCACATCCTCAGTCGCCTCTCGATTTTTCGCGGCGGCTTTGACCGCACTGCCGCGCGCCAAGTTGCAGAGGCGACCCTGCCCCTTTTATCGTCGCTCGTCGCCAAGTCGCTTGTGCGGCGCACCGCGACGGGACGTTATGATTTGCACGAGATGATTCGCCAGTACGCGTTGGCGCGCTTGGAGCAAGATGCCGCGTGCGATTATGAAACGCGCGCGCGCCACAGCGAATACTATTTGCGCTTGGCGGCGGAACATGAATCGAAATTAAAAAGCGCGGCGCAGCAAGAATCCATTCGAGAGCTGACTGTCGAGTTGGACAATTTGCGCGCCGCGTGGGCGTGGGGTATCGAACGCGAGAAATTTGAAACAGTGGGCCAAGCCGTGCGCGCGTTCGGTTGGTATTACGAAGTCACGGGTTTGATTTATGAAGGCATCGCGCAAATGGAAGCGCTGACGCGGGCGTTACAAGATACATCGCGCGAAAAAGCAAACGGAAAAATTGGAGGCGCGTGTCTAGTGCAGCAGGGTTTATTGTGTTTTCGTTCAGGCGATTTTGCCCAAGCGACCGCATTGTACGCGCGCGCCGTCGCGCTCTTGCGCGCGGCGAATGACCCGGCGCTGCTGGCTGACGCGTTGATTTTTAGCGGCACCATTAATCACTTGAGCGGCGCGTATCTCGAATCGAAAAAATTGATTCAGGAAGGTTTGGGGTATGCGCGCGAATCGAACGATGCGTGGTTTGTCGCGTACGGCGTCTATAACATCGGTCACGTGGATAGCATTATCGGCGCTTATGAAAAGGGTTACGCGCAAATGCAAGAAGGGCTGGCTCTCTGGCGCAAGCTCGGCGACCCTCATTCCATTTCGTTGGGTTTGAATTTTCTCGTCGAAACGCAAATTGCGCTGGGGCGTCCTGAAGAAGCCATCGCCGCGATGCACGAGAGCATTGCGTTATGCGAGCGCACTCAAAATCGCTGGGGCATGGGGACGGCGTATCGCTATCTGGGTCTCGCGGAACTCGCGCGGGGCGATTGCGCCGAAGCGATCCGTCAACTCGAAGCGAGTCTCGAAATTTTTGGCGAATATTTCAAGGGCTGGGATATTGCCCAAACGCTCATCTATCTTGGCGAGACATATCTGCATCTCGGCGACGACGTTCGGGCGAAAACGATTCTGCGCGATTCGCTCCGTCTCGCCCGCGATATTCACTCGGCGCCGCTGGCGCTCCAAGCGCTCGCGGGCTTGGCGGCTCTCGCATTGCGCGCCGCCCCCACTGTTTCGCCGCGCGGCGCCGCAAATCCTGCGTTCGAGTGGTTACAGCTAATTCGCTCCCACCCTCAAGCCATTCACACAACTAGAGCGCGCGCAGAGAAATTATTGCGCGCGGCGGGGCTATCTCCCGAAACGCTAGACCCGGCGCCGCTCGACGCGCTGGATGCGATCGTGCAAACGCTGGTCGCGGAATAATTTTTGGCGCGTGCAACGCGTCGTCACATACCGCAGTTTGAAAACCCTTCAGGTTTGACCCGCCAAGCCAAGCGCAACGCGCGCTAGCCCGCGCGCGGCGCGCTGCCCAATACAACGCGTAGATCATCGCCTTGTCGCACGGTATAGACGATAATGCCGCTCGCGACGAGTTCGCCGACGACGGGCGTAAAGTTGACGCCGATGCCGAACGAGTGCGCGTCAATCAAAATGACGATGAGATGAAAACCGCGCCGGCGTAAATCTTGCGCGTATTGAAGCCAGGCGGCTTCGGGCGAGGGCGTGACCAGAATGAGCGTCACGCTGCGATTCATGGTTGCGGTTTCGCGCGCAATGAATGTGGCGAACGCTTCGCTGCCGTTGGCTTCGGCGACCGCGAGCATTTCCAACAGCCGCGTCAATTGGCGTTCGCCGCGGTCCGGCTGCGCGTACAAGTTTTCATGGTTGGACGCGACCAAACCGACGGCGCGCTGTTTGTCCAAAAAATATTTGGCGACGGATGCGGCGCACGTGACGGCGTACTCTTCGGTGTTGGGCGCAATCGGCGCAATTTGTTCCGCTTTGGCTTGCAAGATCCATTCGCCTTCGACTTCGCGTTCGTACCACGCTTGTTCCCACCACGTCCCGGCATGGATGCCGCGTTCCAAATCGAGCAGAATCCATACATCGGCAGTCGGGTCGAGTTCAAATTCTTTGACGATGAGGCGGTCATAGCGCGCGACGGATTTCCAATGGATGCGATTGTACGAATCGCCGGCGGCGTATTCGCGTGTGCCGGACACATTGGTCGTGACATGATGCGTGCGTTGAAAGCGCGCGTCGCCGCCGCGCAGATTGCCGAGACTGGGCGCGAACTGCGGTAAATCCAAAGTGAGCGGATAGACGACCAGCGCGCGTTCCGTTTCGGGCAACGTGCGATGAAACACAAACAGACCGAACGGGTCGCCGCTCGATGCCGTAATCGGACCGAGACGAAAACGTCCGCGCAAACGGCACAAGGAGCGCACCAAAAAGGTATAGCGCACGCGCGGCGACATGGCGGATAAAACGCGTCCGACGGGATGGCCGGGCATATTGCCGCCATCCACCAATTCGAGCCACAATTTGGGTAGGCGTCCGGTGCTGACGGCGGTGATGCGTTCTTCGACGATTTTGCCGACTTGGGCGCGCAGCGTCAAAATTGTGCGTTCGAGGCGAAACGCTTGCACGCTATAGAGCGCCCACAAAAACGCGGCGGCGACGACGAGGAGAATGAGATACGAGAGGCGAAAAAAGATTTCGCGGTTAGTCGCAATGGCAAGATTCGCCAGAATCGCCCAAATCAAAATCAAAAGCCACACGCGCCGCAGGTTGAGAATAAACCCGGAACGGTGGTAGAACGCGCGCGCGCGGGAGGGCAGAGATTTTAGGTACTTCATGACAGAGGGATGGAGAGATGGAGAGATAGAGAAATAGAGAGATGGCGTGAGCAAGCACATGAATGTTGATTAGTGCGGCGGCTGCCATTGGTCGGACTGACGAATCATGTTGACGAGTTTGCCAAGAATGAAATCGTATTGCTGATAGAGACCTTTGTGCATTTCTTCCGGGAGATAGCCACATGCCAGAGAAAAATCCAACCACACTTGCGTTTCGGCGGCTTCGGCTTCCGCATCTGATAATTTGCTGATAAACGCTGCTTCATATCTGCGTTTGCGCCACGCTTCCGCGAGATTGGCGCACACGGAACGCGAGGAACGGCGAACCTGGTCGGTGAGCGAATAGGTTTCTGCTTTCGGAAATTTTTTCGACCACTCGAAAATTTCCATAGACTGTTTGAACGCCATCTAAAAAACTTCCAAATCGCGATGCGTCTTGATTTGTTCGCGCATGATGCTATCCTCCCGTTGATTGTATTTCGCTCACAAACTCTCACTCTCCCACTCTCAATCTCTCCATCACTCTATCACTCTATCTTGCTCTCGCACCGGGAACGGGAACGGAATTTACAATCTCGTTCACAATGACGCGCGCGTCCACGTGTTTCAAACGCGCGGCGGGCGAGAGGATGATGCGATGCGCGAGCGTCGGGTCGGCGAGCTCTTTGATGTCGTCGGGCGAAACAAAATCGCGTCCGCGCAGCGCCGCTTTGGCTTGCGCGGTTTTTAGTAACGCCAAAGAGCCGCGCGGCGACGCGCCCAGATATACGTCGGGATGGCGGCGCGTCGCGTCCACCAGCGCGACGATATATTCTTGAATCAAGCGGTCCACATAGATTTCTTTGATTGCGCTTTGCGCTTGCAGCAAATCCGACGCGCCGAAAACTTGATGCACTTGGTCAATCGGATGCACGCGCTGCTGCGCTTGCAGCATTTGCACTTCTTCGGATGGCGCGGGATATCCTAAATGAATCCGCATCATAAAGCGGTCGAGCTGCGCTTCGGGCAGCGGAAAGGTGCCTTCGTATTCAATCGGGTTCTGCGTCGCCAATACTAAAAAGGGCTGCGGCATTGCATACGTCACGCCGTCCACCGTCACCTGACGCTCTTCCATCGCTTCGAGCAGCGCGCTCTGCGTTTTGGGCGTAGCGCGATTGATTTCATCGGTCAGAACGATTTGGGCAATGATGGGCCCCGGGCGAAATTCAAACTCGCGCGTTTGTTGATTGAAAATGCTCGTGCCGGTCACGTCGGTCGGCAGCATGTCGGGCGTAAATTGAATGCGGCGAAAAGTGCAGCCGATAGATTTGGCAAAGGCGCGCGCCAACATGGTTTTGCCGGTGCCCGGGACGTCTTCGATTAAAACGTGTCCCTGACACAATAGCGCAATCAACGCGAGTTCGATTTCGCGGCGCTTGCCCAGAATCACCTGTTCGACATTCCCGCGCAGTCGCTCAGCCAATGCGCGAATCGGTTCGACGGCGACGCGCGGCGTTTCGGTTGGGGATAGAGTTTGGCTCAAAGTCATGGATGCCTCAAAGCGGATGTAAAAATCAGCAAGTGCAGTCAAGTTTATTATCCATAAAAAAAACAAAAAGCGAAAAAGATGGAACTTGACAGCGAGAGGTATAATTAAATAGAGAGGAACGCGGGCTTGTTCCTTTCGCCTTTTTCTACCTCCCCGGTACGCCTCGCTTTGCCCATGCCAATTCCGAGTTCAGACTCGGCCCATAATTTTTTTGAATAGACAATTGCATAGCGTCTGGTAACGGATACGATTCAACACAGGAGGTTCGTTATGAATCCGTTCAGATTCCGCCTATTGGTCGCGTGGAATATCGCGCTCAGCGTCGCCTTGCTCGTGGCGGTGTTGGGAGTTTTAGCTTCTGCCGCGCAGGCGGCGAATGACCCGCCGGTCAAGGTGTTCACGGCTAGCTATGCGCACGGAAACGGTATCAGGGGCGGTGGCGCCGGAAGTAGAGTGATTAATTCCACTGCCTATCAAGACATTCTCACGATTCCGGTTAATTTTACCGGACAGTCGCACACGCACCAATGCGCCATCATTGCCAGCGCCAATGTAACTAACCCGTCCATCAGCGATACCGGCAATGTATATAGATTTGGCATCGGTCTCGACGGCGCTTCGGCTGCAACATATTCCTTTTCCGAAATGGTCGTAGAACTGAACGACAACGCCACGATTGATGACCCAAGTTGGGTCCCCGTAACTACGAATCGGCTCTTTACCTCCTTATCCGCTGGTCCGCATACGCTTCGTTTTCAAGCGCGCAAAAATGCCGCCAGCAATCCAAATTTGACGGTGAATAACGCTTTTGCAACGGTAATTTGTCTCAAGCGTTCCCAAGAGTCGGCGGCGACGACGGAATCGGAACCGGCGGCGCCCGAAACCTTGCCGGATAGCCAATGAGCGTGCCTTGCGAATTCTATGCGCGTGAACCGCGTTCGTTCAGGCGCGCGCGAAATGGCGTATCAATTCGCGGATGAACGTGATGCTTTCAAAATAATCGTCCACGCGGATATTTTCATCCGGCGCGTGGCCCCGTGAATCGGGATAGCCGCAGCCCGCGCTCACGGCGGGAATGTTTAACTGTTGGCACAATTCATACATGGGCCCGCTGCCGGCGGCGGACGGATAAACAATCGCGTCGCGCCGGTAGGTTGCGCGCGCGGCGGCTTGCGCGGCTCGGACAATCGCGCTGTCGAGCGGCGAACGCGCGACATGCTCGCCCGCTTCGGTCACTTGGATTTCAATGTCCGCAAAACCGTGCGCGTCGAGATGACGGCGTAATAAATCCAAAATCAATTCGGGCGTTTGGTCCGGCACGAGGCGAAAATCCAATTTCACAAAGGCGTGATTGGGCAAAACAGTTTTGCCGCCGGGCCCCGTATATCCAGATTGCAAACCGCAAATCGTCACGGTGGGCGTGAAATACAATTTTTTCACCGCCTCGAAATCGCGCACGCCATTGATAAATTGCGAGAGCCCATATTTTTCTAGTTCCAACGCGGTGTCGAATGGAATATGCGCCGCCGCTTCCAATTCCAACGCGGTCGGCGGGCGTACCGTTTGAGCATAGCCGTCAATGGTGATTTCGTCGCGCTCATTTTTCAAGGTTGACAAAGCCCACACCAGACGCCACGCGGGATTTTCGATGATGGGCGCCGCGCCGGAATGTAAATCGCGCTTGGCGCCGCGCGCATGGATCTCGATAAATAAAATGCCTTTGAGGCCGCAGATGAGCATGGGATTTTCGTGCGAATCTTTGGCGCCAAATTCCCACAAACAGCCGTCGGCGTCCTCGAACAGCGCGCGCTGCGCGCGCACAAATTTCCCCAGATTCGGACTGCCGATTTCTTCTTCGCCTTCAATCACCCATTTGATTTTCAGAGGCAGCGCGCCCTCTGTCGCCAGCCAACTTTCCACCGCTTGAATCCGCAGCAGCAAATCGCCCTTGTTATCCGCCACGCCGCGCGCAAAAAATTTCCCCTCGCGTATCGTCGGTTCCCACGGCGGCGTCGTCCACAATTCCAATGGTTCGGGCGGCTGCACGTCGTAATGGTCATAAATCAAGAGCGTTTTCGGACCGCTGCCGATTTCGGCATAGACCACCGGAAAACCGTCCGCGACCGGAATCAGCCGGGTTTGCGCGCCGAGTTTTTGCAAACGCGCCAGAACCCGGTCCGCCATTTCGCGCATGCCCAAGTTTTGCGCCGCAACGCTCGGCTGCGACGTAAACGCTTTTAATTCATTCAAAAATCGTTCGCGGTTTTGCGCGACATATTCGTCAAAGGTTGGCATCTTGATCTCCACTTGAGGTTTGGAGGACTGCAAAGCGGGCAAGCCCCAAATCCGCCGTCCTCATTCCGCATTATACCCCCCCTTGCGCGATTTTTGAGATTGTATAAAATTTTATCATTCCAAAATGATGCCCGAACAATCATTCCGCGCGCAGCGCCGCCGTCTTGTCGCCGCCGCCAGCGTCGCCGTTTTGTTTGTCCTCTTTGCCCTACTCGCAAAATCTCCAGCTCCTGAAATCGCGCTCGCCGATGCCCCGCGCGCGGATTTGGAATTGTCCGCCGCGCCCTCGTCCGGCGAATTTAGCGCGACAGAATCGTTTTCGATTCGCTACACGTTATTGAATCGTGGTCCCGCCGCCGCCGCGCGCGTAAATTTGCGCGTGGGCTTGCCCAAAAATGTTGTGGTGGAAAGCGTCCAAGCGTCGCGCGGTCAATGCTCGAAACCAGCGGCGGGCGCACGCGGCGCGGTGCAATGTTTATTCGGACGACTTGCCGCCAATACTACGGTCACCATCCTCGTCCGCGCGCACACGCTTGACAAGCCCGCCGCCATAAAATTCCGCGCGCGCGTTGCCGCGCAGACCGCCGACGCAAGCAAGCGCAACAATCGCGTCGTCACCACCTTGCCTCTCAAAAGCGCAGCGCCTAAACCCGAAGCGCCGCAGGCGACTTTTTTGGTCAACGACGATTCCGATACGGACGACGGCGATTGCAATGGCGCATCGGGCGACTGTACTTTGCGCGAAGCGATTAATGCGGCGAATGTGACGACGGGCGCGGACACGATTAATTTTAATTTCGCCGCCGCCCCGCCATACACCATTGTTTTGGGTTCTTCGTTACCCGTAATTATGGGGCCCGTGACAATAGATGGGACCTCTGAACCGGATTGGGTTGCCACTGCCGCGCCCATCATTGGCATAAACGGCGCGTCCACTTTGGGCAATGGCTTGGTTCTCGACGCGGGGTCGGGCGGAAGCGTCATCAAAGGGCTGGTGATTTATAATTTCCCCCTCGACGGGATTGTGATTCACTCGGACGGCAACACCATTCAGACAAATTGTATCGGCACGCTGTTGGGCTGTAGCGACAATGGCGACAATCGGAACGGCATTCTTATCGAGTCTGGCGCGTCGGGCAATGTGATTGGCGGTTCGCGTGATTCGTCGAATCGGTGCGATGGCGATTGCAATGTCATTTCCAGCCATCGAGACGTGGATTATGGGCGCGGTATTTGGATTCGCGATGCGACCAGCGGCAGCAATACCATCACCGGGAATTTCATTGGCGTGAGTTGGGATGCCGATACGCGCTTGCCCAATACGACGGGCATCCTGATTGAAGACGCGTCCGATAATGTCATTGGCGGCCCCAATCACACTGCCGGTAATTTTGAAGACAATATCATTTCGGGCAACAGTTCGTACGGCATTCTTGTCCGCGGCGCGACCGCGACCAATAACAAAATTGTCGGCAATCGCATCGGCAATGAATTTACCGAATCGCATGACGTGAGCAATTCTGCGGTGGGTATTGAAATTCGCGGTGCGGATGGCAATATCATCGGTACCGCCGCGCCTGGCGAGCAAAACACGATTACGGGCAACAATTCAATCGTCAGTACATTGGGCGCGATTGTTTTGCGTAATGCCAAAACCAATTCGATTACGGGCAATCGCATCGGCACGAACGCCGCCGGCGACGGCAAAATTATGGACGTGTTCGGTTCTGATGTGGTGAATCATTCGAGCGGGATTTACATAGAAGAGTTTGGCGGCGCGTCCACCGATAATATCATTCTCGGCAACGTCATCAGCTATAACCGCAACAACGGCATTGAAATCGTCGGCGGCGCCAATACGGGCAATATCATTCGCGGCAATTTTATCGGCGTGCAATTTCCATCGGCTGCCCCGTATATAGATTTGGGCAATTCTGGCAGCGGCATTGACCTGAGCGCCACTGCGGCGGTGATAATGAGTACGACGATTGGCGGCGTAATCGCTGCCGACCGCAACTTTATTTCCGATAACATCGGCGCGGGCATTTCTCTCTTTCGTTCGAACGGCAACTCGATTCAAGGCAATCACATTGGCGTCGCGGTGGATGGTACGACCGGCCGGTCAAACAGCGGCGGCGGTATTGTTTTAATTGACAGCAGCGGCAATCTCGTTGGCGATGACCTGACGACCGGCGGCGCTTGCGACAAGGGCTGCAATGTTATCGCGCAAAACCGCAACGACGGAATTTATATCGAGGCGCTAGATACGACGCCCGCGCATTTCAATCGCATCGCCGGCAATTCGATTTATGGAAATGCGGGCAAAGGGATTCAGCTTGTTGCGGCAGTCAATTCGGGCAATGATTTGCAGCCCGCGCCGGTTTTGACCAGCGCGAACCAAGGCAGCACACGCGTGGTGGGTACGCTCAGCGCCGCCCCTTCCACCACGTATCGCGTTGAAATTTTTTCCAACTTGGTTTGCGACGGTTCGGGTTTCGGCGAAGGCAGATTGTATTTGGGCTTTGGTTCGGTCACGACCGATGGCTTGGGTAATGGCGCAATTGACATTACGGTCCCGTACACGGCAGCATTGACCGATTTGATTACGACAACCGCAACCGACCCGAGCGGTAACACATCGGAATTTTCCAATTGTGTCGCCGTCGGCTTGCCCACCGCGACAGATACGCCGACTGCGACAAATACCGCGACGGTGACGAATACGCCGACTGCCACAAATACGGCAACCGTGACAAATACGCCGACTGCCACAAATACGGCAACCGTAACAAATACGCCGACTGCGACGAATACCGCGACGGCGACAAATACCGCGACGGCGACATCCACGCGCACGCCGACCTTTACACGAACGCCAACGAAAACGCGTACGCCGACCAATACGCCTGCTGGTCCGACCAAGACCAAATCGCCGACGCCGACGCATACTCCGGTGACGCCGACGGTCACGGATACGCCGCCGAACGGCAACAACAATCCGACCAAAACATTCACGCCGACGGTATCCAATCCAAATGGTGGTACGCCGACGAATACGCCGACGCCAACGCTCAACATTCTTCCGCCAGGTAGTCTTACCGCCACGCCGACGCCAAGCGGCATTGTCGGAACTGCTACCGTTACGCCAACATCGGCGAGTTTTACCGCAACCGCAACTTTGTTATCAACGCCGACGCCGGCTGTATTGGCGACAAATACGCCCACGCCCGATATTTTGGCGACCGCGAACGCCGCAACGGCAACGGCGCAGATTATAACGTTGACGCCGGGCGCGCTGGCAACGGCTCTGTCTGAAACGCAAACCGCCGCCGCGACGCAATCTGCCGCGACACAAACCGCCGCCGCGGCGCAAACTTTCGCCGCGACGACGCCCACAACTGTCGCCGTAGGCGTTGCGGTTACGCCCGGTACGCCCACGCCGACGCGCGCTGGCAATGGCACGCCGACGCCCACGCCGACGCCGACCAATGCGGGCGGCGCGCCCTTTGGCGTAGCCGGAGATTTTCCATTGCTTAATATCGGCGGCTTGGCGGAATTTAATCTCACGTGGTGGGTTGAGCATGTCAGTACGCCCACGCAAGCGTTCAACGGTGGTTTGGCTAAAATTTTGCCGAATCTCTTGTTGGCGATTTTGCTCGCGCTATTGTTTGGCTTTTTTGCCACGCTGCAAGGCAATACGATGGAACAGCACGAAGATGAAATTAGCGGCTGGTTGGCGCCGGTGACGCGTCCGTTTGCCGCAATCGTCACGGCGGGCGCGGCGGTCAGCGCGAATCTTTCGGCGCGCGGCTTGAGCTGGTTGGTCGAAGGATTAAAATTGCTTGCCGTTTTGTTCGCGCTCGGCGTGGTCTTTTCCTTCCTCGACCCGAGCTTTAGCTTTACCAATCCGAGTTGGCTCTTGATGGTGGTTGCGGTAATGTTGAGCGTCGGCTTGGTGGGCATGATTGACGATGTGGCAGTGGTGGCTTATTCGCGGCGGCATGGGGGCGGCGGCGGCATTGGTTTGAACGGCGGCAATTTTGTGATTGCGCTCGGTTCGATGATTATTTCGCGGCTCATCGGTTTGGCGCCGGGCATCATCTTTGGCAGCGCGGGCAGCGCGCAAGGCGAATTACGCGGCAATCCTGGCACGCACAGTTTGTTGGGCTTGGGCGCGGTGGCATTGGTCGCGTTACTCGCGTGGCTCGGCTCGACGTTCATTCCGCCCATTCCCGGCGCGGATTTGTGGTTCGCGACATTGGCGCTTCTCATTTTTGCCGTGGGTATCCAGACGCTCTTTTTTGAATTGATTCCGCTGGCGGGCAATCGCGGCAATGACATTATCAAACAACACAAGTGGCTCTGGCTGGCGGGTTTTGTGGGCGCGACGTTCTTGTTTATTCAGACGCAGCTCAATCCCGAAGGCAGTTTCGTCGGCGCCTTTAATCAGCCCAACATGTGGTTGTTAATTGTAGTTACGTCAAGTTTTTGCGTCATCAGCGGCGGCTTGTGGCTCTATTTCTGGAACCGCGACCGTCGCGCGAAAGGATAAAAAAAACGGGGCATCAAGCCCCGTTTTTTAATATGCGCCCAACTCGCGCAAGCGTTCATCGCTGATGCCAAAATGATGCGCGATTTCGTGCAGCAGCGTGTGGCGAATCCCCTCGGTCAAACTGGCGCGCGTGCGATAGTGACGCATCAACGGTTGACGATACAAACTGATTTTGTCCGGCAAGACCATGTTATAGCCGGAGGTGCGTTCGGTGCGCGGGATGCCGTGATAAAAACCCAAGAGCTGGTTGGGATGGGTGACGCCCGCCAATTGCATCGTTTGCCAATCGGGATATTCCTCGACCTCAATGGCGAAATTCGCTTCGTCGCTCAAAAAAGCTTGGAACTCTTGCGGCAAGCGTTCCATCGTTTCGTCAATTACGTCGTAAAATTCTTGAACGCTCAATTCATTTGTCATGCGTTCCGCCTCGCGCGTGATATTGCAAATGAAAAAAATACCACAATAATCCGGTCACGGACATGCCGTCGAAAATTTCATTGCGCGCCAACATGCCGCGCACCGCGTCCGGCGCGAACCAGCGCGCGTCGTCAATCTCGTTCGTGTCTTGAATGGCGCTGATGCGTTCCAAATCGCGCGCGATGAAAAAAATAAATTTTTGATTGCCCGAACCGTTGGACGGATGAAAATGCCCCAGCGGTTCCCATACGGCGGCGCGATGCCCCGTCTCTTCGCGCAGTTCGCGCGCGGCGCCTTGCTCTGGCGTTTCGCCTTCGTCCACGCGTCCCGCCGGCAGTTCCCAATCGCGCGTGCGCGTCGTAAAACGAAATTGATTCACCAACAAAAGATAGCCGTCCGCGCGCACGGGAATAATGCCGACGGCGGGCGTGTGAAAATCAATCCAATGCCAGCCGCGGCCAATCGAACCGTCCGGCAATTCCAGGTCCGATTGCTGAATGGTGTACCAATTGGTTTTGAACGCGGGTTCGCGTTTCAATTCATCCCAGGCGCTCATGTTTGTCTCGCGCGTTTTGCGCAATCTGAATTTTGAAAACGCTTTGGGGCGCTCTGCGCCGCAAAGAAATTTGCGCTAGGCGTCTTTGCCGTTTTCATGCCGCCAGCGGTCACATTCGAGATGCTCGGTGCGGTTGAGGGCAAGAATGTGCCAGCGTTGCGCTTGCCAGCGCAGAATGTGAATGCCGGTATTTTCGGTATCGAGCGAAAAAGCGTGATTCCCCGTAATCGTGCGGAGAATGGTGCCCATCGTGCCGCCATGCGAGACGATGCCGATTTGCGCGTCGCTTTCAAATTTGTCGGTGTGGCGCGCTAAAATCCATTCCAAGCCGCGCTGCACGCGCGTTTGAAAGGCGGCATATTGCGGCGAAATATCGGCGGGTACGATGCGCGCGGGCGTCTGGAGCAAGCGAAGCGGCGTCTCGAACTGCGGCATTTGAAAACCGTAATCGTCGTCGAATTCGCGCAATTCGTCCACCAGCGTCACGCGCGCGAGTTCGAGCTGCGCGTTGATAATTTCCGCCGTGTCGCGCGCGCGGCAATAGGTGCTGGCATACAACGCGTCGAGGTGAAATTGCGCTTGGCAATAGACGCCGACGCGGCGCGCCTGTTCGCGCCCCCACGCGGTAAGCGGCGCATCCGCGCCGCCAGTCTGGTCAACATTGTATTGCGATTGACCGTGTCGTATCAAAATCAGGTCCATAATTCAAATGATCCAATTTGGCAGCCAAAAACCGACGCTGCAAAAAAAGATGCCGCCGAGCAAAAGCAAAAGCGCAATCCAATACAGTTTCTCGGCATTGGGCGCGCGGCGGCGTAAAACCGCCGCGGCGGGAGATTGAGGATTATAAAAAAGCGTAACCATCGCGCCGACGGGATAAGCCGTCAATTGCTTTTCTGCCTTGGCGCGCGCGGCGCTCTTGGACGGCGCGCCGAAATGAATGCGCTGCGCCACATATTGCGTCCCGTCGGCAAAGTACGTGTACGCAACGTGCGGCACGTACCACACTTTGGCGTTTTTCGGATTGGCGTCGTCGGTCTCGGTCGCCACAAACGACTTGATAATCATGCCGTTGGCGCTGCGCCATTCGCGCGCGTTCATGGCGGGCCCGTTTTGAATTAGCGCAATGACGAGAAAAATCATCATCGCAATCAACGCGCCCGTGCCAAAGAGCAAAAGTAAAAATTGAAAAAATGCGACTGCGACCCCAGGCATGGCTGTTTCCTCAACGCGCAACGCCGCGCGCTCTAAATTTTTTAATCGCTGCCAATCCAAGCGGGTTCGCCGCTTTCGACGGGCTCGGCGGCGCTAATGAGTCCGTCCTGCCACTGCGATGGCGCGCGGCGTTGGCTGAACCAGACGCCCGCCGCCCACACTCCGCCGATGACGATAAAGAGCGCGCCGAGCGCGAACGCGACGAAATGCGGATTGAAATGGTCGGCGGCAAGGCCCGTTACAAAAGTCGAAAACGCCATCGTCAGCGTCAACATTCCCAAGTCCATCGAAAAGATGCGTCCGCGAATATGGTCGGGCGTGAGTCGTTGCAGCAGCGCCGCGCTGAGCGTCCAATTGCTGCCCCAGCCCAAGTGCGCGCAAAATACGCACACCATCGCCAGCGCAATGGTCGGCGCTAGTCCAAAGAGGGTATAGCTGATACCGATGGACACAAAACCCAGCGCGATAAAATTTTGCGCGCGGCCGATTCGGCCGCGCACCAAACGCGCAATGAGCAGCGGCCCGACCAAGATGCCCAGGCCGCGCGCAAATTGTAAAAAGCCCACGCCTTCGGCGTCCGCGCCAAAGACCTGAAACGAAAAAACCGTGAGCAGTAAAATTACGCCGCCCGCGAGACCGCCAGCCGCTTTGACCAACAGCAGCCAAAAGACTTGGGGCCGCTGTTGGGCGTACCGAAAACCCTCGACAAAATCGGCGAATGGATTGAGCGTGGCGCGCGTTTGCGCGCGCGCTTCGCCCAACGCGCCGCGAATGTGCCACACAAAAAATGCCGATACGAGAAACGAAAGCGAATTGATGACAAAGGCGATATCGTTGCCGACCGTCGCCACTGCGATGCCGCCGATAAAAGTGCCAATCGCCAACATGGTGCCCCATGTCGCGGAACTCAACGCGTTCGCGGTGAGCAATTGGTCGCGGCGCACCAGATTGGGAATGGCGGCATTGAGCGCGGGATTAAAAAAACTCGCAAAGATGACGGACAGCGTTTGAAATAAATACACCATCCAAATATCGTCGGCTGTGCGAACCAAGAGTAGCGATAACGCCAACCCCGCGCGCACCAAATCCGCCGCAATCATAATTTTGCGGCGGTCAAAGCGGTCGGCAAAGGAGCCGGCTAACGGCACCAGAAAAAAAGCGGGCAGGTTGGACGCAATGATTGCCAACCCGGCGGCGAGACCCGAATCGGTCAAGGTAAAGACCAAAGTTTGTACGGCGATAAATTCGAACCAGTCGCCGAGCAGCGAAACGATTTGCGCGCTATAGAGTTGACGGTAATCGTGATTGTCGCGCAGCAAGCTGACATATTTATTTTCCGAAAACCTAGTCATGCCAAGATTGTAGCATAGGATTTTATTTTATCTGTATTTTGAGATACCGGCCGTTTGCGGTTGAATCGAGTTCGACGACAGAACAAGACGTTCAAGGAAATAGAACGGGGGCGCGCGCCCAAGCAAGTGTTTTGGCCGATGTTGCTCGGCAGTCGCGCACGCGGTGAAAACGCTTGGCGCGAGCAAGCCGCCGTGTGGAGGGCTTGTTCCAAATGGGCGTATAATCTTGCTTACGTCAAGCGCGTTTGCCGCTTGGCGGTAGGTTGAAATTAAAGCGCGATGAATCAACGGATGAGGAGTTGTCAATATGATTGCGTCGGTCGCACAATTATCGGATGAAGCGTTAAATTTTTTACGTCAGACTTTGGGCGCGGACAATGTTTCCGTTACCAATGCCGACCGCGCGTATCACGCGCGCGACCAATCGTTTCATCACGCGCACATGCCCGCGGCGATAGTGTTTCCCGAAAACACCGCGCAGGTGAGCGCGATGTTGAAATATGCCAACGCCGCAAAAATTCCCGTGACTGCGTGGGGCGCCGGCACAAGCATCGAAGGCAATTCGATTCCGGTCGCGGGCGGGATTGTCATGGATTTTTTGCGGATGGACAAAATCCTGCAAGTGTACGCGGATGATTTTCAGGTGGACGTACAGCCGGGACTCAAATACAAAGACATGAACGCGAAACTCGCGGCGCAGGGTTTGTTCTTTGCGCCCGACCCCGGCGCGAACGCCAGCATCGGCGGCATGATTGGGAACAACGCGGCGGGGACGCGCACGCCCGGTTATGGCGCGACCAAAGACAATGTGTTTCGCCTCGAAATTGTTTTGGCGAACGGCGACGTGATTCAGACCGGCACGCGCTCTAAAAAAACTTCGTCCGGCTATGACCTTACGCATTTATTCATCGGTTCGGAAGGCACGCTCGGCGTGGTGACCCAAGCCACGCTGCGTCTGCATCCGATTCCCGAACATTTTAGCGCAGCCATCGCGTCGTTTGAAACGCTCCACGACGCGACGCGCGCGGTGGCGGCAATGATGGGCGCGGGTTTGAAACCGGTCGCGTTGGAATTTATTGACCCCGTAACCGCGCGCAATCTCAATACGACGGGCGAATTCCAATTGCATGAAAAGCCGACGCTCTTGATGGAATTTCACAGCGTGACTGTGCCAAGCATCGAACACGAACTCGCGCTCGCGCAAGAATTGTGCCGCGACAACGCGTGCCTCTCTTTTGAAAAAGGCGTCGGACGCGCCGAACGCGATCGGTTGTGGAAAATGCGACACTCGGCGTACGAGGTGATGGTGCGAAATTATCCGGGCATTGCGTTTTTGATTTGCGACGTCGCCGCGCCCGTGTCCAAGTATCCCGAACTTGTCGCGGCGTGCGCGCGCGAAATCAACGCATTGGGTCTCGCGGGCGCTTCGATGGTGGGCCATGCGGGCGACGGCAATTTGCATCCGCTTGTGCCGTACCTGCCCGACGACGCGGCGAGTCACGCGCGCGCGCGCAACGCGCTGGGCAATATGGTGCGCGTCGCCTTGTCGCTCGGCGGTACGGCGACAGGCGAGCATGGCGTCGGCTTGGGCAAGATTCCCTTCATGGCGCAAGAACATGGCGCCAGTTTGGAAGTTATGCGCGCGGTGAAAAACTTGTTCGACCCGCACGGGATTTTGAATCCCGGAAAAATGTTTTGACGGACGGCGTAACGCGCCTTCTGCGCGCGTCGTATTACATTTGGCGCGGTTGCATTTTCACGCCGCGCGCTTATAATTACCGCGTTCCATTCGGAATCAAAAAAACATTTGCGCGCCGAATTTTCGGCTCACGCATGGTTGCTGCCAAGGTAAAAATTATTTTGGCACGTGATATTGCGACGAGTTAAATTCTCGGCAGGCAAATGTTTTTTATTTGCAACAGATTGTTTAGAGTACGCGCAGAACATTGGCGCACGCGTTCGTTTCAACAAGCCGCTGCGACTGCCAATGCTTTGCCCGTACAATCCGCCATGCCGCGCAAAACCACCAAGCGTATTGAACGCTCACCGCAGCGTTCATCGAGCGCGCCGCAGCGTTCATCGGACGCGCCGGATGCGCCGCGTCTTTGGTCGAATCAAGAAATCGCCGCGCTGTTGAAACGCATCGGCGACATCTTGGCGATCGAGGGCGAGAATCGTTTCAAAATCATCGCCTATCAACGCGCGGCGGATGTGATTGAACATTCGTCGCACGGCGTGCAAGACGCGTGGCAGGGCGACCCGGCAAATTTGCGGCGCATTGACGGCGTGGGTGAAGCGATTGCCGACAAGTTGGACGAACTGTTTCGCACGGGTCAGCTGAGTTATTACGAAAAAATTCGCGCGCAGCTGCCGGAAGGATTGGTTGAACTTTTACAAATTCCCGGCGTCGGGCCCAAGACTGTGGCGAAATTTTGGCATGAATACAATATCACCACGCTCGACGGTTTGAAACAGGCGCTGGACGACCCCGAAAAAAATTTGGCGGGCTTGGGCGCCAAGACGGTCGAGAATTTGAAACAGGGCATCGGCGCCATCGGTCTGCATACGACGCGCGTGCGGCTCGCCGTCGCGTTTTATTTTGCCCAAGAATTGATGGACGCGCTGCAACGCGTGTGCGGCGCTGCGATTGAAAAAATTTCGCCCGCGGGCAGTTTGCGAAGATTGCGCCCGACGATTGGGGACATTGATTTGGTCGTCGCGTCCCGCGCGCCGCAAAAAATTATTGACGCCTTTGTCAGCTTGCCGCAGGCGCGCGAAGTGTTGGCCAAGGGCGACACAAAAGCGTCCATCGTCGCGCACAATGGGATGCAAGCCGATTTGCGCGTGCTGGAACCGCAACGCTGGGGCACCGCGCTGCAATACTTTACGGGCAGCCGTGAGCATAATATCCGCGTCCGCGATTTGGCGTTGAAAAAAGGTTTGTCGCTTTCGGAATGGAGCATCACGCGCAAGAACGGCAAAGAAGTTTTGTACGATTCGGAAGAACAGGTGTATGCCGCGCTCGGCATGGCGTGGATGCCGCCGGAACTGCGCGAGGCGTCGGGCGAAATCGAAGCGGCGTTGAAACATACCTTGCCCCGTCTCATTCAATTGAGCGACCTCAAGGGCGATTTGCAGTGTCATTCCAAATGGAGCGACGGCAGCGCGACCATCCGCGAAATGGCAGAGGGCGCGCGGCGGCGCGGTTTGAAATATATCGCCATCACCGACCACTCGCAAGGTCTCGGCGTCGCGCGTGGCCTCGACCCGAAACGCACGCGCGCGCAGTGGAAGGAAATTGATCAGCTCAACGCTGAATTCGGCGACGCGTTTCGGGTGTTGAAAAGCGTCGAAGTCGAAATTCGCGCGGACGGCGCGTTGGACTTGCCCGACGATTTGTTGGCGGGGTATGATATTGTTTTGGCGACCACGCACAGCGCGCTCACGCAAACGCGCGAAAAAATCACCGAGCGCGTCGTGCGCGCGCTGCGTCATCCGTACGTAGATATTTTTGGTCATCCGACGGGGCAGCTCATTGGCACGCGCGAACCGAGCGCGTTGGATTTGAACGCGGTTTTTCGCGTCGCTTTGGAGACGGGAACGCTTTTGGAAATTGACGGCAGCGGCGAACGTATGGATTTGAATGATGTGAACGCGCGCCGCGCGGCGGAACTGGGTTTGAAATTGGTGATTGACAGCGACGCGCACAATCCCGACGGCTTTGACGATTTGAATTGGGGCATTGCGATGGCGCGCCGCGCTTGGTTGACGAAATCAGACGTGTTGAATACGTTGGAATGGGCAGAGCTGAAAACGCATTTGAAACGCAACAAGGGAAAGGGCTGAGCGTTGATTTATGCGCGCGGCGGCGGCTCCAAGCATAAATCAATCTTCACAAATCAAAAATGGCCATGACTGTTCTCTCGCGCGAGCTGTGCGCGGGCAGCGACGATCTCGCGCGCGTCATGCGCGCTTTACTGGAACATACCGACGCGTGGCAAGTGGCGGGCCGCGCGAACGTACCATTCGCCGATTTGGTCAATATCTTGCAGCAATTGCGCGAGCGGGGCATTGTCGAGTTTTGCGGTTCGCAATTGACGCTTACGCCGCTGGGCGCGGAATGGGCGCGCGCGCTGCATGTCGCGGCGGCGGAACCCGTGACGTGCCAAGCGTGCGCGGGCAGCGGTTTTGAATTTGAACCGTTCGCGCGCGCCTACGCGGAATTTGTTCCGCTGCTCGCCCAACGACCCCCGGCGGAATCTACGTACGACCAAGGCGCCTTGACCGCCGAATCCGTTTTTCGCCGTCTCGCTTTTATGTACGCGCAGGGCGATATCGCGGCGAAAAGCATTTTACTTTTGGGCGACGATGATTTATTGAGCGTCGCGCTCGCGTTGACGGGTCTGCCGCGCGAAATCGTGGTCGTCGAAATTGACCCGCGCTTGTGCCAATTTATTCAACGGATTGCCGAAAGCCGGCAATTGAATGTGCGCGTGATTCAGCACGATGCGCGCGAAAAATTGCCGAGCGATTTGCGCGCGCATTTTGACACCTTTATCACCGACCCGTCCGAAACGATTCAAGGGTTGTTGTTATTTGTCGAAAAAGGGCTGGCGATGCTGCAACCCGGCGGCGCGCACGCGGGCTATTTTGGCGTCACCTTGATTGAGGCGTCGCTGCACAAATGGAATTTGTGGGAACGGCATCTGTTGCAAAATCACGCGCTCGTGTTCACGCACATTAGCGAACCGTTCAGCCTGTACGCCAAAGGGGATGAAGTGGGCGGCGCGGTCAAGGTAGATTTCGAGTTGCTGCGCGAACCGTCAGCCGTGCCGTGGTATCGCGCGTCGTTTTTTCGTCTCGAAACGTTGAGCGAATTTGTGCCGCCGGTGGATTACGATTCCAATCCGCGCGATGAATTGTATCAGGACGCGGAATCGTTGGAAGAAGCATGGCTCGTTTTGGCGAACGGCGCGGCGCAATCGCCGATTCCGATTCCGCAAGAATTTTTGAACGCGTCGGCGCAGCGCGCGGCGCAAGCGCAGTACGGTTTGGGGCGGCATGTCATTGCCGAATTTTGGGACTGTGAAAACGTACAATCGGAAACGGGCCTCGCGGACGCGATTCAAGCCGCCGTGCGCGGCGCGCGCGCGACGCTGCTCGATTTGAACGTGCGCCGCTTTTATCCGCAGGGCTATTCTGCCATCGCGCTGCTCGCGGAATCGCATCTGAGTTTGCACGCCTGGCCCGAACTCGGTTATGTCGCGCTGGACGTATTCACCTGCGGCGAAGCCGACCCGCAAAAAATTGTCCAAGCGCTGGAAACGCATTTCAAACCGCGCGATGTCGAATATCTTAAAATTCCGCGCGGCAGAGCCCGCGCGCGCGCCGCCGAATTGGAAATGCAAAATTAGAAATGCAAACTTAGAAATGCAAACTTAGAAATGCAAACTTGCGCGCCCCAAGGCGCAACGCGAGGTTCTAATTTTGAATTTCACATTTCAGGTTTCATGTCCGAATATCAAAATCTCAAATCCAAACTGCCCGACCACATTACGCAAGGCGACGTAAAAAAAATTCTCGCCGCGATTCTTTCCGAAAATGCGCCGTGGGATTGGTTCACCCGCGCGCGCATTCCCTTTCCGTTCGCCGTCCGCATTTTGCGCGAATTGCAGGACGCGGGGTATCTCGCGTTTGCGAATGCTAAAACGCAATTGACGCCGCGCGGACAAACGCTGGCGGCTGAATTGCACGCGACGGCGGAACCCAACATGACGTGTCCGCGCTGCGCGGGCAGCGGCGCCGATTGGGGCGCGCTGCAAAATATCTTTGAGCGCTATGTGGAAATCTATAACGCGCGCCCGCGCAATGAAAATCCCGAATTCGACCAAGGCGCCATGACGCCCGAGTCGTTATTTCGCCGCCTCGCGCTAATGATTCACCTGGGCGATTTGCAAGGCGCGCGCGTCGTAAATTTGGGCGACGACGATTTGGCGAGTGTGGCGATTGGGCTGACGGGTTTGGCGCAAAGCGTCACTGTTTTGGAAATTGACGAACGCATCGCCGCATACATCCAAGCCGTCGCGCAGAAATACAATTTGCCGCTGACGGTGCGGCATCAGGATTTGACGCAGCCGCTGCCGTCAAATTTGCTGGGCGCGTTCGATACTTTTGTTTGCGACCCGCCCGAAACGGAACAGGGTTTGCTTTTGTTTGTCGAAAAAGGTTTGGCGCTGCTGCGCGCCGGCGACGCGCACGCGGGTTATTTTGGCGCGACCGTGATGGAGGCGTCGCTGGCGAAATGGGCGCGCTGGCAAAAACAACTGTTGAACAAACACGAAATCGCGTTCACGCACATTTTGCCGCCGTTCACCGAATACGCGCCGTGGCCCGACGAAAAACCGCTGCCCGATATTCCCGCGTTGGCGACGTTGGCGGGACGGCCGTGGTATCGCTTTGCCTTTTACCGTCTCGAAACCTTGCCCGCGTTTCAACCCGCCGCCGATTTTGAAACGGAACTTTCCCAAGTGTTTTATTTTGATTACGAAGGATATTACGAAGCGTGGAAAGTATAAACGTTCCGTCGGCGCGGCGTCAAAAAAATTTTTTCTGATTGCATATATAATTCCCGACATGAAACTGTACAACACCCTTTCGCAACAGTTCGAAACGTTCGACCCCCGCGCGCAGACGACGCGCTTGTATGTGTGCGGCGTCACGCCGTACGACACCACTCATCTCGGTCATGCCGCCACCTATTGCACGTTCGATATTTTGATTCGGTATTTGGAATATCAGGGCGGCAAAGTGATTTTTACAGAAAACGTCACGGACATTGACGACGATACGATTCGTGAGGCGCCCAAGCGCGGCACAAACTGGCGCGCTTTGGGCAATTATTGGACCGCGCATTTTATCCGCGACATGATTGCGCTGAATGTGCGGCCGCCCGATTTTTATCCGCGCGCGACGGATGTGATTCCCGAAATTATCGCGTTTGCCAAGACGCTGATTGAAAAAGGATTTGCGTACGAATCGAGCGGCAGCGTCTATTTTCATGTGAACGCGTACGCCAAGTTCGGTCAACTCTCGCACATTCCGCGCGCCCAAATGTTGGCGATTGCGAACGAGCGCGGCAATTTTCCCGACGACCCGAAAAAACGCGACCCGCTTGATTTTGTCTTGTGGCAAGCGCAAGCGCCGGGCGAACCCGCGTGGGATTCCCCGTGGGGTCCCGGCCGCCCCGGTTGGCATATCGAATGTTCGGCGATGAATTACAAAACGTTCGGACCGACTATCGAGATTCATGGCGGCGGCGCGGATTTGGTCTTTCCGCATCACGAATGTGAAATCGCGCAAACGGTAAATTTCACGGGCGAGAGTTATTTCGCCAAAATTTGGATGCACGCGGCGATGGTGGGGTACGAAGGCGAAAAAATGAGCAAGTCGCTGGGCAATCTGGTGATGGTGTCCGAACTGTTGAAAAAATATTCTCCCGACCACATTCGCTTGTATTTGGCAAAACATCATTATCGCGCGCCGTGGGAATTTACGTACGCGGATTTGGATTTTAGCGTGTCGCAATGTACGCACTTGACGCAAGCCGCGCAGGCGCAAGGCGGCGACGGGCCCGCGATGGATTACGCGTATGCGCGCGAACAGTTTGAAAACGCGTTGGCTGACGATTTGGATTCGCCGACGGCGGCGGCAGGGCTGTGCGCGTTCGGCGAAGCGCTCATCGAACACGCCGACGCGCGCCGCGATGTGACCGCCGCGCAAACGTGGCTGCGACGCGCAGCAAGCGTTTTGGGTTTGCGGCTCGACGCGTTTGGGCCCGAAGCGCGCGTGCGTTCGGGTTGGGAACAGCACAGTTTGCGTTTTCCACCGGCTTAGCGCGGCGTACGCGCGTTTTTGTTACAACAAAAAAAACGACGGCTCGAAACGGGCGCGTCGTTTTTTTATTTCGCGGACAAACGAAAATTAGAAATCAGAAATTCTACAAATACTCGTTCGCATGACGGCGTTTTAATTCGTCCACAATTTTTTTCACGTCTTGCGCGTGCGTTTGCGGACAAATCAACAGCGCGTCGTCCGTGTCCACCACAATCATGTTTTCCAAGCCGATGGTGGCAATCAAACGCCGTTCGCCGTAAATGAACGAAGCGCGCGTATTGACGCCGATGTGATTGCCTTGGACCGCGTTTTCGTGCGCGTCGTGCGGCATCAGCGCGTACAACGCCGCCCAACTGCCGACATCGTTCCAGCCCGCGTCCAACGGCGTCATTGCGACGCGCGCGGCGCGTTCCAAGATGCCGTAATCCAGCGTTTCATTTTCCAACGCGCGCCAGTCGGCGTCAAAGGCGGACGCGTCCAAACCCGCCGCGACAATTTTTTGCAATTGCGCGAACGTTTGGGGCATGTGCTGCGCGAATGCATCCAAAATGACGTCGCCGCGCCAAATGAAAATCCCGCTGTTCCAATAGAAATGGCCGCGTTCGAGAAATTCTTGCGCGGTTTCGAGATTTGGTTTTTCGCGGAACCGATGCACGCGGAACGCGGCATGATTTTCCAAATCCAGCGCGGCGCTCGCTTCGATGTAACCGTAACCGGTTTCGGGATAGGTCGGCGTGACGCCGAGCGTGACCAGATATTTTTGATTCGCCAACGCGACGGCGGCTTGGACGGCTTCCAGATAGGGCGCGAGGGTTTGAATTACGTGGTCGGCGGGCAGGACCAGTAGAACCGCTTCGGGGTCGCGTTCACGCAGCAGCAAGGCGACGAGCGCGACCGGCGGCGCGGTGCCGCGCCCTTCCGGTTCGCCGATGATTTGCGCGGGCGGCACGGCGGGCAATTGCGCGCGCACTGTTTCCACATATTCGTGATTCGTGACGACGAAAACGTTTTGCGGCGGTACGAGCGCGCCGATGCGGTCATAGGTTTCTTGCAGCATTGTGCGCGGCGAAATCAAATCGAGCAATTGTTTCGGATTTAGCTTGCGACTGCGGGGCCACAGGCGAGTGCCAGAGCCGCCGGCGAGAATCACAGCGTAAAGATGAGACATAAACATAAAGGTCAAAGTTAAAAATGAAAATGGGGCGCGGGGCTTGCCATTTTGCTTTTAGCTTTTAACCCGTCATTCGGCGGAATAATTTTCCGGCTGTTCGCGCGCCAAAATATAATTCATGCCGCCCATTTGCGTAACCATGCCTTTGAGCTCCATCAGCGCGAGCGTAGAGGTGACTTGGGCGATGGGCAAGCCGGATTGTTGGCGCAATTCGTCCACATGCAGCGGGTCGGCGGAGAGATATTGGAGCAGCGTCGCTTCCGTCGCGTTCGACGGTACGACGGCGCGCGCGTGCTGTTTTTCCGCAATCATTGTCAGATTCAATTCTTCTAAAATGTCTTGGACGCGCGTGACGAGTTTGGCGCGGCTTTCGCGGATGAGTTTATTGGGGCCCTTGGATTCGCGGCGAAAGATATTGCCCGGCACGGCAAACACTTCACGGTCTTGGTCCAACGCGAATTCGCACGTAATCATCGCGCCGCTCTGTTCGTCGCCCTCGACCAACAAGACGCCGAGCGCCAAGCCGCTAATGATGCGATTGCGCGCGGGAAAATTCGCCGCGTCGGGTTTCATGCCGATGGGATAATCGCTAATGAGCGCGCCGCGTTCGGCAATCAAGCGCGCGAGTTTCGCGTGTTCGGGCGGATAAACTTGGTCAATGCCGTTGCCCATGACGGCGATGGTGCGGCCGGGCGCGTCGAGCGCGGCGACGTGCGCGGCGGCATCCACGCCGCGCGCGAGACCGCTGACAATCGTCATTTTATTGTGCGCGAGTTCGGTGCATAGCGCGCGCGTGATTTCTTTGCCGTACGCGCTGGCGCGTCGCGTGCCGACGACGGCGAGCGCCCAATCGTCGGCGGGCGTGAGCGCGCCTTTGATAAATAAAAGCGGCGGAGGCAGGGGAATTTCTTTGAGGCGGCGCGGATACGCGTCATCGTCCCACGTGAGAATGGCGTCGCAATGTTTGTACGCTCTCTCCGTTTCCGCGTCGAGATTCAAAGTTTGGCGCGCGGCGAGCAAATTTTCCAGCGCGCGTTTGTCGAGACCGGCGCGGACGAGTTCGAACGCGCTGGCGTTCCACGCGGTTTCCAAATCGCCGAAAAAATCCAACAAGCGTTGCAGTTTTGCGGGCCCAATGCCGCTCACGCGATTAAAGCCGATGAAATAGCGCACGTTTGTCACGCCGCGAGAATACCACGCGGGCATAGGCGTGTCAAACCTTTAGCATTTCAAAATTTTGGAATTGGCGCGCAGCGCCAAGCGGGGGAGGTTGCAAGACGCGGCTCGCTGGGGCGCGGCGCGGCGCGCCGCCGCAATCAATCTATCAGCCCCGGCAGCAATTCCACCGTCATGCTGTGGGCGGCGAGGTCAATTTTTTTTATCACGCTCTTGATGGCGGGGATTAGAATTTCTTTGCCTTCCGGCGTGCGGATGAGATAAACATCGTTCGCGCCGGTTTCGAGAATTTGTTCGATTACGCCGAGCGTTTGCGCGTCGGCGGTCACGACGGTCAGCCCGATGATTTGGTGATGATAGTATTGCCCTTTTTTTAATTTCGCGGCGTCTTGGGCGCGAATCTGCACGAGTTCGCCGCGCAGTTTGGCGACGGCGGCGTCCGTGTCGTAACCGACAAATTTGAGGAGGGCGTACCCGGAATGTAAACGCGCGCGTTCCACTTGGTACGCGCGCGCGGGAACGCCCAGATAAAGCGTTTTATGTTTTAGGAGGCGGTTGGGATAATCGGAAAGAATTTTGATTTTGAGGTCGCCGCGAAAACCCCACGGTTTTAGAATTTCGCCTACGACTAGATATTGCTCTTGAGCGTCGGACATAATTTGGAAAGGCGTGGCAGGTTTCAGGAAACCTGCCACGTCTTGTTACGCGTGATGCAGCGCTTCGGCGTTTGGATGACTCACGTTGCCGTTCGCGTCCAAAATTTCCAACGTGGCGCGTTTACCTTGACGCACGGCGGCAATGCGTACGAGCGTACGTAACGAATTGACGACGCGGCCGCCTTTGCCGATGATGCGCCCCATATCTTCGGGCGCGACTTGGAGTTCGACATTGACCGTATGCGCGTTCTCGTTGGTTTTGACCACAACTTGATTCGGGTCGTCCACCAATGATCTGGCGATGTATTCTACGAGTTCTTGAATGTTCACAGTACTTTCTCTCTAACTCTGTGCTTGACGGATAGATTCGCGCGCACGGCGCAAGACCCATCAGGCGCGTCATGCACAAGCTTGGGGCGCGCTGGAAATAAACCGTGCGAGTTGTTGCGCCAACGCGAACAGTTTAACTTGCGCCTTCCGATTCCGTCGCGACGTTTGTCTTTTTGCGTTGTTTGTAATACTTGTCGGTGATGCCCGCGATTTTGAGCAAACGGCCGACCGAATCGGTGGGCGTGGCGCCGGCTTTGAGCCAATGGTTCACCCGGTCCGCTTTGAGTTGAATCAGCGGCGGGTTCTGGCGCGGATCATAGACGCCGAGATTTTCGATATATTTGCCGTCACGTTTACTGCGTTCTTCTTGGATGACCACGCGATAGGTCGGTTGTTTTTTCATGCCTTTGCGGGTCAATTTGATTTTCGTAGCCATGGCTTGTAGCTGTTCTCCTTGATCCTCTGACGATTTGCAACTCGTCAGAGCTAGAAATTTTGGATAGGCGTTTAGAATTTTGGAAAGCCCGGCAAGCGCGGCAAGCCGCGGCCTTTGCCGCCTTTCATTTGCTGCATGAGTTTTTGCATCTGCTTGAACTCGCGCATCAATTCGTTCACATCTTGGACCGTCGTCCCGCTGCCGTGCGCGATGCGTTGGCGGCGGCGCGCATTCAAGACATCGGGATTGCGGCGTTCTTGCGGCGTCATCGAACGGATAATCGCTTCGATGCGTTTCATCTGGCTTTCGGTCGCTTCTTCGGGAATCTCTTTTGCCATCTGTGAGAAACCCGGAATCATGTTCATGATTTGCGTCAGCGAACCTAATTTTTTGATTTGTTGTAACTGCTGCAAAAAATCTTCGAGCGTAAATTGCGCCTTGAGCATTTTCTCGGCGGCTTGGCGCGCTTGTTCTTGGTCGAGGTTCTGCTGCGCGCGTTCGATGAGCGTGAGGACATCGCCCATGCCGAGAATCCGCGAGGCGAGCCGATCCGGGTAAAAGGGTTCCAACGCGTCCGGCTTTTCGCCGACGCCGAGGAATTTGATTGGAACGCCCGTTACGGAACGGACCGAAAGCGCCGCGCCGCCGCGCGCGTCGCCGTCCACTTTGGTCAAAATTAAACCGGTCAAGCCGACGCGCCGATTAAATTCGTCCGCCACGCGCACGGCTTCTTGCCCGGTCATCGAGTCCACAATCAAAATGGTTTCTTGTGGATTCGTGCGGCTCTTGACCTGTTCGAGTTCTTTCATCAAATCGTCGTCAATGTGGAGCCGACCGGCGGTATCCAAAATAACGACGCTATACGCGGACACGGCGGCATGTTTCACCGCGTCGGCGCAAATTTGCGGCGGCGCAATTTTGGGGTCCACCGCATAGACGTTAATATCCAATTGTTTGCCGAGCGTCTGCAATTGTTGAATCGCGGCGGGCCGACGCGTATCCGCCGCGACGAGGAGGGAACGCTGCCCTTGCTTGCGTAAATGCAGCGCGAGTTTCGCGGCGGTAGTCGTCTTGCCGGACCCTTGCAGCCCGATGAGCATAATCGTATGCGGCGCGGCGCCCGACAAATCTAATTTCGCCGGTTCGCCCAGTGTCGCAATCAATTCCTCATTGACGATTTTGACGACGGCTTGCGCGGGCGTGAGCGATTCCATCACTTCGGCGCCCACCGCGCGCACGCGCACCCGTTCCAAAAATTGGCGTACGACTTTGAGGTTGACGTCCGCTTCGAGCAGCGCCATCCGCACTTCGCGGAGCGCCGTATCCACATCGGCTTCGGTCAGCTTACCTTTGCCCGAAAGGCGCTTAAAGACGCCTTCGAGTTTATCAGAGAGACTTTCGAACATAGGCGTACCATTATATGCACAAAATCCCTAACCGCAAACACTTTTTTGCTGTTAGAATGATTACAGTTGCGCCGCGGCGGGCAAGAAAAAAAAAGACCGAAAACATGCTTGTTTCCGGTCTGTCGGCGGCGTCATGGCGGCGGCGCTTGGGTTTGGAGCAAGGTCTCGATGACGCGGCGCGCCGTCGCCAAGTCGGGATGCGGGCGCATTTCTTTTAGGACTTGGGCCCACGTGTTTTTCAACAATGCCGCGTGCGTCTCGTCCAAACTCGTTCGCAGCGCAAGCTTTTTTTCAGCGGCGATACGCTGCGCCAGCGCGAACGCGTGCGCGGCGTCCAACGCGTCCGCGCCGTGCGTCAAGATAAACCACAAGTCAAACACATCGCGCGCGCGCGGTCTGCGCGCATACAAGACCAAGAGCTCGGCGGCGAGTTCGTCCAACGCGACCACGCGCATTGCGGCGGCGTACGCTTCCGCAAAGGGATGCCGCAGCGCGCGCAGGGGTGGTTCGAGGCGCGGCGACGCGGCGTTCAAGCGCGCTTCGAGCAGCGGCTGCGCGGCGGAACGACGGCCGAGCGGACTCGTAAATTCGATGCGCGCGCGGAACGCGCGAAAACTGTGGAGCTTGAATTGCAATCCCGACGCGTGGGCGGCGCTGCGCAGCGCCGCGTCGAGTTCGTTCTCTAAAAGGCGTTCGTCCAAATTCGCCGCGCGCGCAAATTCCAAATCCGCGACGCGCGGATAATTTTCAAAATACGCGTTCGCCAATGCCGCCGCGCCGCGCAAAGTTAAATGTTCGCGCAGCGCCGCGCGTTCGCCGATGCCATAGAGCAGCCAATCCATTGCGTGGATTTTTTCTACGGCGCTAATGTCTATTTGCCACGCGACCGATTTTTTGCGTAGTTCGCCAAAGCCAATCATGGTTCATTCAACGCGTCAAGGCGCGCGGCGCAATCCTTGTGGCAGCGTTACGTCGCGGCTTGTCCGCAAGACCCCAAGATACCGCGTTGTGCGGCTCGTATGGCGATATCGGGCGCAATGATTCCATTGCCAAACGCTTGGGGTCTTTGATAGCGCCCTCGGCGCGCGGCGCAATCCTTGCATTGCGTCGGGGTCTATTTGTCATTGTTCCTGCCGTCTTGTATTATATTCGATATGAACCTATCTTTGCTTTCATTTCCGCTGCTCGCCATCGGCTTGCTGTGCATCGCGCTGTTGCTCACTGCCGCGCTGGGCGGCAATGTCGGCGCGGTGTCGCTCGCCTTTGCGCCAGTGTTGGTCTGGGCGGTCGTTTTGGCGTTGAGAGGACGGCGCTAAACATGTCCGATACGACGTTGGTCGCGCAATTTTTGGCGGTGACATTATTTGGCGCGTGCTTTTACCATTCGTGGAACGTCGAGGGGCGTCGTTCCGCGCAGCAATGGTTTTTCATCGGCTATATTTTTTTTCTACTGCTCGCGAGTCTCTTGGTCGTCATTGGGCAGTGGGCTTTTTACGCCGGTTTTCTCACGCTCGGCGCCGCGCCGTCGGTGTGGGTGATGATTTATCCCGCGCTGTTTTATCTCGCCTATACCATTGCGAAATTTTTCGTGGACGCGGAAGATTTGCGCGGCATGTGCTATCTGATGTTTTTGCTCGTTCCCGCGCTGATGCTGCCGGTGGATGCGACAGGTTTGCAAATGGGTTGGTGGGCGTATCCGTCCGAATCCATCATGTTTTTGAACGGCGTGCCGTTTTATCTGCCGTTCGCATGGGGCGTTATCGGCGCGGCGGTGATGTACATGTTCGGGCGCATCCGCAAAATTCGTTTTCGCGGCAGCGGTCAATTGTTTGCGCTCATGCTGGCGGCGCCGCTGCTCGACGGTTTGGCGATTCTGCTCATCGCGCTCGTCCAAGTATTTGTGGACGCGCTCGCCGCGCTGTTTGGCGCGACGATTTTATACAGCGGGTTGGCGCTCTTGTTTATCGTCCTGCCGCTCGCCTTGGCGTTTCAGCTGCCGCGCTTTCAAACCAAGCGTTAGCGCGTTGCAGACAACAGACAACAGATAGCAGATAACAGAGGACAGATTGCAGATTGCAGATTGCAGATTGCAAATCAGAAATTCACAAATCCGAAATCCGAAATCCGAAATCCGAAATCCGAAATCCGAAATCCGAAATCCGAAATCCGAAATCAGAAATCCCAAATCATCATGAAACCAATTATCGAAGAAATTACGCTCGAAGGGCATATTATTGATTCGTGGAGTTTGCCGCGTGTGTGGGATCGCATTATGGATCACGGCGGCGAATTTGAACTCGTCGAAATTCGTGTGGGCAAACAAAAAGAGGAAACCAGTTTCGCGCACATGAAAATTTTTACCGATACGGTCGCGGAAATGGACGCGCTGCTCGCGGCGTTGACCGAACTCGGCGCGGTGGTCGTAGCGCCCGGCGATGTCCAGACCGAAGCCGCGCCGCGCGATGGCGCCTTGCCCGACGATTTTTATTCGTCCACCAATCTGCCGACGCAGGTGCGGCTCGGCGGGCGCTGGGTGGACGCTGCAAATACCGAAATGGATTTGGCGATCGTCATTGACCGCGCCCAAAATACGGCGGCGATGATTCCAATGACGGATGTAAAACAGGGCGACGCGGTGGTCGTCGGTCACGATGGGATTCGCGTCCAACCGCTTGAACGTTCGCGCGACAAGGAAATTTTTTCGTTCATGAACGCGGATGTTTCGTCGGAACGTCCCAAGCGCCTGGTGATTGCCCAAGTGGCGCGCGAGATGCGCGCGACGCGCGCGCGCGGCGGAAAAATTTTATTTGTCGGGGGCCCCGCGATTGTACACAGCGGCGCGGCGCCGTATCTGGCGCGCTTGATTCGCGCCGGTTATATCCAAGTGTTGTTTAGCGGCAACGCGTTGGCGGTTCACGATTGCGAAGCCGCGATTTTTGAAACGTCTTTGGGGGTGGCTCTCCGCACCGGGCAGCCAGTGGAAGGCGGACATCGCCATCACATGCGCGCGATCAACATGATTCGCCGCGCGGGCAGTTTGCGCCAGGCGGTGGCGCAGGGTATTTTGAAAAGCGGCATCATGTACGAAGCGGTGAACGCGCAGATTGAAATGGTGCTGGCGGGTTCGGTGCGCGATGATGGCCCGCTGCCCGATGTGGTGACGGACATGATGGCGGTGCAGAAACAGATGCGCGCGGCGGTGCGCGGCGTCGAACTCGCGCTGATGGTTTCGACGATGCTCCATTCGATTGCGACGGGCAACATGCTGCCCGCGTGGGTGAAAACAGTCGCCGTTGACATCAATCCCGCCGTCGTGACCAAACTCGCCGACCGCGGCACGTTTCAGGCGCTGGGTTTGGTGACGGACGCGGAATTGTTTTTGCGCGAATTGGCGGAGGAATTGGAGACCAAGACAGAGTGATGCCGTAATGGGACGATTGCGGCGCCGCGCGTTGTCCCAACGCGGCGGTCAGCGCCGCGTTGGTTTTGGATCCTGCTCATCGCGCCATTCGGGCTCCTTGCGAGCGCCTTATGTCTCACCGCTTATGTCTTGTCGTATAAATGACATGCGCCAAATATGTTACGCGATAAACTTTACTCTACTCTTTACGAACAGCGTCTCGTCGCGCGCGGCGAGACGCTCGTCGTCGGCGTTTCCGGCGGGCCCGATTCGCTGGCGCTCTTGCACGCGCTGAAAACGCTCGCGCCCGAACTCGATTTGAAATTGCACGTCGCGCATTTGAATCATCAATTGCGCGGCGCGGATGCGGACGCGGACGAGCAGTTTGTGTTGTGGCTCGCGCGCGAGTGGCATTTGCCCGTCGCCAATGCCCGTTGGGACGTGGGCGGTTATGCGGCAGAGAATCGTCTTTCGTTAGAAGTCGCCGCGCGCGATTTGCGCTATCAATTTTTGCTCGGCGTGGCGCGACAGGTGAACGCGCAGGCGATTGCAGTGGCGCACAATGCCGACGACCAGGTGGAAACGATTCTGATGCACTGGCTGCGCGGCGCGGGCTTGAGCGGTTTGCGCGGGATGGCGTACAAATCGGAAATCAGAAATCAGAGGTCAGAAGTCAGAGGTCAGAAATCAGAAAGCGGAAATCAAAAATCAGAAATCCGAGTTGACCTCATTCGCCCCTTGCTTGACGTTACGCGCGCGGAGATTGAAATTTATTGTCTCGAAAATAATTTACAGCCGCGCACGGACGAAACGAATTTCGATACGACGATTTTACGCAATCGGCTGCGCCATGAAGTGATTCCGTATCTCGAAACGCTCAATCCGAATTTGCGGACGGTTTTGCGTCACAGCGCGCTTGCGGCGGCGGACGATTACGATTATGTGCGTCAAAACGTGCTGGGCATTTTCGACCGCATGGGGCGGCCCATCGGCGCGGCATCCGCGCCCGATGGTTTTGTTTTTGACCGCAAATGGTTTCGCGCGCTGCCGGTGAATTTGCAGCGCGGCGTTTTGCGCGAAGCGGTCTCGCGCCTGCGGCGTTTGAAAAATATCGGTTTTCAACCGATTGAAATGGCGCGCCGCGTCGTCGCCAAAGACGCGGGCGCGGAAGCGACGCTGCCGCAAGGTTTGCTTCTCGTCGTCGGCTATGACGATTTTACGCTGGGCGAACATCTTCCATTGCCCGATGTGCCGCTTGTGCTGCAGGACGAGGAAATTATTTTGCATGTTGGAGACGAAATTTTGTTGCCAGAAACAGATTGGTTAGTACGGGTGAGCCAATGGACTGGCGACTGGCGACTGGCGACTGGCGACTGGGTTGCGCTCTTTGATGCGGACAAAATTTCAGGGCAACTCGTTTTGCGAACGCGCCGCGCGGGGGAACGGTTCGCGCCAAAAGGCATGGGCGGCAAACACAAATCGCTGCACGAGTTTATGATTGACGAAAAAATTCCGCGCCACCTGCGCGAGTTCATTCCGATTTTGGCGGACGAGGAAAAGGTGTTGTGGGTGGTGGG